>JGI11641J44799_10000128_pt1 | contig 20535 bp, 18 predicted proteins | sample WetSurSiteA1Bulk_FD_44799 | JGI IMG/M metagenome (IMG submission 44799) | reverse complement strand
GCTCTTGTCTTTCCAGGGTTCATCAATTTCATTAATGGCAGGAATTGGATAGCCCGGACCTACTTTAACAACATAACCGGTCTGGATACTCTCGCGCTCCTGAACACCGGGAGGAAGGTAGAGTCCCGTCTTGGTTTTGTCATGCGGTGTCTTAGGTTTGATTAACACCCTGTCACCCACTATAATAAACTTGTCAAGTTTTTGTATTCCGATTTCAATCGCCATTTTATACCGCTTAGTTCAATCAAAGATAATAAGAATAACGAATCCGTCATCGGGTCATAGGGATCAGACACAAGTTACGGGTCTTGGTTCAAAAGTATTTCATTAACCCAATCCTGGCTTTTTAACGATGAATTTCATGTCTAATTTCCTGTCATTCATTGCCCTTCGTCACTTTATAGAACGATTCGTCAATTCACACACAACAATTTTAGAGAAATACCGTACTTTAACTGTAAATAAGCGAAACACTTAAATCAACCCAATCAATCCATGCGCAATTATAAGCTATATACTGAACCGGTGCAGGCTGGCATTGTTAATGGCCAGGATCCGTTGTTCAGGGTTATTTACGATGAATCACCGGAGGCCATCTTCTTCTTGCATCCGGACAGCTTCGAGATTATCGACTGCAATGCAAAAGCCCTCCAATTGTTCCAGGCACAGGATAAGATTGAACTGGCCGGCAGAGAATCCTTTTCCCTCTACGATTCAGAACCGGTCGAGTTCAGTAAAAACCTGTTTATCGACACAATCAACAAGGGAATGGAACATACACAGGAGCTGGCCTTCAGATCGCTTAAAGGCAATGTGTTCTGGGGAAAAACCTCCATCAGAAAAGTTGATACCATCAACGGTTCACTGATCGTATTCCGCGTCAGAATGGTGGTTGATTATTTAAAAACAGCGGAAATGCTTGCTTCAATGATCAAACATACTTCCAAGGTGACCGGACAGGATTTTTTCTGCGTTCTTACCGAATTGTTATCCAAGAGCTTTGGGATCAGCACTGCCATGGTAGCAAGAATTGATCACAAAAGCAAAAAAGCGATAAGCTTTCATTGCTGGCACAAAGGCCTGACACTGGGCAACCTGAGCTTTGACCTGGAAACAAGTCCATCCATGAACGTGTTGAAGGGATACACTACCTTTTATCCCAGCAATCTTCATAACATGTTTCCGGACGATAAAATGATCAGGAAGCTTGAGTTGGTCAGCTACCTGGGTGCACCCATATTCGATGCCGCAGGGGAGGTTCACGGATTGCTGATCCTGATGGATGAAAAAACCATGGAGGAAATACCCAATTCAAGATATATCCTTTCTTTGTTTGCTTCCAGGTGTGGCGCCGAGTTTGAAAGGATCGAAACAGAGGAGAGCTACAGGAGCCGGATCCGGGAGTTGGAAGGGAGGATAGGCAGGCAGTGAAAAGTGATGAATGAAAAGTGAAAAGTGTACGATGAATGAACAATAGCTTACGGTAAAGGTAATCAGTAAATAGTGTTTGGTTTTTGGTCATAAGGCAGCTTCAATTTTTTCGCCCCTTCCGAATAAATTATCACAATTTTCCTATATTTGCATCCCGTTTCACACCCACACCCTGCTAGGCCCCGTAGCTTAATTGAATAGAGCATCTGACTACGGATCAGAAGGTTACAGGTTTGAGTCCTGTCGGGGTCACAAATGGTAATGGCCGCCATCTGGGCGGCCGTTTTTTTTTGGTGCAGGTCGATGAAAACACAAGCCATGGGTGGTGGGATGGTAAATTTGAGAAATCAGTCAAAACCCGAAAAATGAAAGTAGTATTTCTGGATGCAGAATCTGGAAAGATAAAAAAATCATGCTAGTTAAGCATTCATCTTTTTTAATGATTCTTCCTAATTTATTGATTTTCTGCAAAACAAATAGAACCAGGCTGGAATTCAGTTTCCCCCTTGTCACAAATGCCTGAAGCCAACTTGGTTGCTTTTTTCATGCTATACGCATGTTTTCTATTCCCAGGTATGAATTACCCAATTACGTTCCTGGGCAATCTTTTCCAGGTGTTTATCAGGATTAACGCAAACGGGATGACCAACCGACTGCAGTACCGGCAAATCGTCAATTGAATCGGCATAATAATAGGAATCTTCGTGGCTGTGATTATTGTTGGCAAGATAAAGGTTCATACGGTCGAGCTTTTCATCCCTGAAACAAAACTTACCAAGAGGTCGTCCGGTATATTGTTGATTTACAACTTCAAGTTCAGAACAAATTACTGCGTGCATTCCCAGGTGCTTTGCCAAAGGAAAACAAATTGAAGCAATTGCCGATGACAGAATGACCAAAATTGCTCCCTGTTCTTTGTGCTTTCTGATCTCGTTGATTATATCGGGACGTATGGCAGGAACAAGATCTTTTTCAACTATTTCATGGCATAATGCTTCGATTTCATTTTCAGGTGATTTAGCAAGACAACTGCTGAGCTTTTCTATTATGATTGCCGGATCAATTAAATGTAATTTGTACAATGTTGCCAGGTAATAAACATGGATCAATTTCCAGTTTGACAATAGTCCATTTTGATATGCCTTGCGCAAAAGCGCTTCTCCACTTTTTATTTTCAAAATGGTGTTGTCGAGATCGAAAAAGGCAACATATCTCATTTTCTGATTAATCTATCCTGAAAAAGTGATTTCCTGAAGGATTGTATATCATATTGAGAGCACCTGGCATAATACCCACATTGAAATGCTTTGAAAAGTGTAATTCCCCATCAAGGTGAAATGGGACTTCATGGCTGAATTCGATTTCTATATTACTGGACTGATAATAATTGACTTTCTTATTCCGTAGATGCGTTCCTTTAGGCACTTTTAGCAAAATCATGAATCGTTCAGGAAGGGAAAGTTTTTGTATCATGCAGACGTCTAAAAGGCCATCATTTGCAATTGCTTTGGGTGTAAGGTAAAAGCCACCAGCAAATCGTCTGCCATTGGATATTGTATTGATGAAACAATCTGTTTCCTGGTTGGTTTCTGCTGACAAAATGGTCATTCTTCTTTCTTTGTATAGCAGCAATGTTTTAATAATGTGATAGATGTATTTGTACTTTCCACCCTTCTTTACCTCACCTGGTTTAACATAGTTTTCAGCAGCTACCTGTGCATCGAATCCTAAGCCCATGCCATTTAAGAAGGGTAATCCATTGCAGATTCCTACATCAATTCGGGTTGTTCTTTTTTCGAATAACACTTTCCAATGTTCTTCCTCAAAGCGGTTGGGAAACCCCAAAATCTGTATAAAATCGTTACCAGTGCCGGCAGGAACAACACCAATTACAACATTTTTTACTTGGATAAGGGTTGAGGCAATTTCATTGAGCGTACCGTCACCACCAACACCAATAATATACTTCGAACCATTGTCAGCATAATGCCTGGCTAATTGAGCAGCATGGCCTGCCTTTTCGGAAAATACGACCAACGCATTAACAGAATATTTGTCTATCATTTCCTCTACTCTGGACTTCAACGTTTTTGCATATCCATTTCCCGCGACAGGGTTAATGATAAATACCCATTCTTTGTTTTGCACTTTCTCTATCCGTTGTTGGCTGGTCATCCTGTTATTGAAATGAATAATAATTTCCGGATCCGATTACTTTTTTCATTTCTGCTATGATATCATTGTCGGTTTTTGCTTTTAAATCAATGCAATTTACTGGTTTATTAATAACAACGCTAATTTTAGCACTGAAATCAATGTAAAACCGGTTTTTAGGTTTCAGGGAATAGAACCCATTGAGCGTTACAGGCAGTATGTCTGCATCTGAAGCCTTCAATACATAAATAAAACCTCTTAAGAAGTCATTCATATTGCCATTAAGTGTTCTGGTCCCTTCCGGGAATATGGCAATGGTATGATTTTTTAATTTTTGGATAATCTCATCGATCATCAGTTTGGTATTCTTTACGGTAGGTTCCTTCGTTGGCATATAGTCAATCATTTTCAGGATCTGGTTGAAAACGGGTACTTTCATCAAACGTTCATGTCCAAACCATGCCACATCAGGGCAGAATGACAGGATGGCCATAATGTCGAACAAGCTTGCATGATTGGCAATGATAATATATCGTTTGTTCTTGGAATAATTTTCAATACCATAAATTCTTAATCTTTTGCCTAAAATCCAAAATACCGATTTAGCCCAAAAAAGAACAAGATATTTTACAATTTTTCTATAATGAAGATAGGCAAACGGCAAGGTAATAATCGCCATTATTGATGTGTGTATATAAAGCGCTCCAAAGACAATCACTGAAATAAGACTTAAAAACCGGTTGTTCATGTTAAAGAATTGGTTGTATAATACCTGTCCTGCTCTTCAAGACTTAACTTATATTCTTTATTCACATTTTCTGAAGCACACCGCATTAAAGTAAGAATGACCTAAGACATCAAATATATGTCTTGTTCTGAAATATGTTGAAACTTTTCATAAACCAATATGAGAAATTGTACACTCCCTCTATTTTATAGAACTGCAAATTAGGTATTTTTTTCTTAGCAAACCCGGCGATCATGAGCGGGGGAGATGTTTAATCAGGAGTAAAAAGATTTCAGAAAGCTTATTTTTAAATTCGTTCTTGTACATTAAAACCTTTATCTTTCATTTTATTTTAGTTCGTTATTTATTAAAATAGAATGATTGCAATGATAGCTGAGGCAGATAAGAAAGAACTCCAATTGGCCAAAAACTTGTTGGAAAACCCTGGGATTGCAATCAAGATCATTAACGTTATTGGATTACCCATTGAAAAGGGAATTAAAAAACTACCTAAAAATTGGAGCGATAAAATTGGAGAAATTACCAAAAAGGCTCTGCTCAAAGCATCAGAAGCGGCAATATTTACCATTAAAGATATTCCGGGCAAAGGTTCTTCAGACAAATGGCATAAATTAAGCGTTGCAACCAGTGGGGGGGTCAGTGGCTTTTTCGGTATTGCTGCATTGGCTATCGAACTTCCAATATCAACAACAATAATGCTGCGTTCTATAGCTGAAATAGCCAGATCGCAAGGAGAAACTATTACAAGCACCGAAACTAAATTAGCTTGTCTGGAAGTTTTTGCTTTAGGCGGGAATAGCAAATCTGATGAAAGTGCAGAAAGTGGATATTATGCCATTCGTGCTCTTTTGGCTAAGTCGATCTCTGAAGTGGCGGAATTTATTGCGGAAAAAGGTTTTGTAGAAGAGGGCGCACCGGTTTTAGTCAGGTCGATAGCAAATATATCACAAAGATTTGGGATACAAATCACTGAGAAAGCTGCTGCTCAAGCAATACCTGCGATCGGGGCAGCTGGAGGAGCGATCATTAATACCATTTTTATTGACCACTTTCAAGATATGGCTAAGGGACATTTTATAGTCCGTAAATTAGAAAGAACCTATGGCAAAGAAATCATAAAAAGATTGTATGAAGAATTACCTAATATCAAATAATTAAATATATTCCAATACACTGATTTTCAGTAAATCAAGCAAGTTCTGGTTTGAATGCAGTCTCCTCAGGGTTATAGAGGAGGATAGAAGTCTTTCAACAATTTTCTTATGTAACAAGCCCGGAGGGATCATGAGCTGTTTTTCGGATTTCACGCACTTGTTTTTTCTACCAATTTCCCATTATGATTGACAATAGTTAGTTAATTTTAGACTACTGGATAATGATTCATTTCAAACAGGAAAAGAGTTTGAAAGAATTTAAATCGGGCAAATCGAATGAACATGGGTACTAATGCTGCATCAACTGCCGACGTTAATAAGCCTAGGGTACTTTCACTGGATGCTTTACGGGGTTTTGACATGTTCTGGATCATCGGGGGCGGTACACTGTTCCAGATTCTTTCCCGGTGCATTCCCGGCAGTTTCTTTCAGGCTATCGCCAATCAAATGGAACATGTTCCATGGGAAGGTTTTCATTTTGAAGACCTGATTTTTCCCTTATTCATGTTCATTTCAGGAGCTACCATTCCAATTGCAATACTTTCAAAGCTGGAGTCGGGAACTCCCAAAAAGGATCTGATATGGAAAACTGCCCGAAGAATGATCTTATTGGTCATTTTGGGCATCATTTTTAATGGAACCTTGCGCAGCGGTTTCGCAAATGCACGTTATGCGAGTGTTTTGGGACAAATTGGTATTTCCTATTTTATTGCTTCAATGATCCTGATCCATTCACATTCTTTAAAAACACGGCTCTTCTGGCTTATCGGCATATTGGCAGGTTATGCTGTTGTTCAGTTATGTGTACCTGTCCCGGGGTACGGAGCAGGTGATTTGACACCCGCAGGATGCATCAATAGTTTTATTGACAGAAATTTCTTACCGGGAAGAATGGGTCAGGGTACCTTTGATGCACTGGGTCTGATGTGTATTGTATCAGCTTCAGCGGTCACTTTAATGGGATCTATCGCAGGACATTTCCTGCTCAGGAGAGAAATCGGTACCTGGCGTATGCTTGGCATTTTAGCATCTATTGGAACCGCGCTCATTATTCTGGCTCTTGTTTTAAATCCATTTTATCCGGTAATCAAGAATTGCTGGACATCGACATTTAATTTGTTAACCGGGGGCATCAGTTTTCTCCTCATGGCATTGTTTTATTTGATCATTGATGTTTGGGGGCTAAGAAAATGGTCATTCTTTTTCCGTGTCATCGGCATGAACTCTGTTTTCATTTATCTCATTGTTGTGGGAAACCTTGTTGACATAAGCCATACATCCATGTTCTTTCTTGGCTGGATTGTAAACCTGCTCAGTGAAAATGCCGGTCAGCTGGTCCTTGTTATCGGTAATTTTTCCTTTTCCTGGTTACTGCTGTATTTGATGTACAGAAAAAAAATATTTATCAAAGTATAGCGAATTGTTAATGTCATTCATTTTTTAAAATTCCTAGAAAATGCAAACACTTCAGAAATTAGTAACCGCTATAAGCCTGGTATCATTGCTCAGTTGTATGACAAGCTGCCGTAATCCTGACCAGGATAATAAAATCCGTGGTTTTATGATCGATGCGCCACGGGCTGTCGAAACGCTGGATTATTATTTCCGGCTGATCGATTTTTGCCGGAAAGAGCAAATCAATACAGTCATTTTTCGCTTAACCGATGATCAGGGTTCAGCTTACCTTTTTACTTCCCATCCTGAACTGAATATGCGTGAAGGGGCTTTTACAGCGGCGGAATTAAAAAAACTGATTGACTATGCACAAATTCAAGGTATTGAATTGATCCCTGAGATCGAATCATTTGGTCATTCCTTGTACATTACCCAGACAAAGCGATATAAGTTCCTGAATGACAGCTCCGCGGGATATGACTTTAATGCATTGTGTCCCGTAAGTGACAGTACACTTCAATTAATGAAGGATCTGTACACAGAGATTGCTGGCATTTTCCCTTCCGGTTATTTTCACATCGGTTGCGATGAGGTAAACTGGGGGGGAAGCGAGTTGTCAAAAAAGGCTTTAAAAACAAGAACCAGAAATCAGATATGGGCAGCATATGTAAATACTTTAAACGGATATGTGAAAGCCCTTGGAAAAAAAACAATAATATGGGGAGATGTACCCATTTATGCCGAAAGGGAAGTTCTCGATTTGCTTGACAGGGATATTGTGATCATGGACTGGAATTACAGGGAAACCAGAAAAGAGCTGATAGACAGTATTGCCCGTGCAATTCTGAAAAAAGGATTTAAAGTGATCGGATGTCCCGGGGTAAGCTGGTGCAGCTGGGGCACCCGTGTTGGTGCGCTTCAATTCGAGAATATAAATGCCTACGCTGAAGTATATTGCAATTTGGAGGATCCAAACAACCTTGGGATCATCCTCTCCAACTGGGTACCCAAGCGTTATCTTCAGAACAGCCAGTGGGATACCTATACAATTGCTGCTGAAATCCTTAAAAACAAAGGTAACTATCATTATATGGATGCTATTCCGGCATTTGTTAAAGACCATTTCGGCGCAACTTTCGATGAAAATTGGGAGCGGATATTCAGGACAGTCTATGAAGAAACGCCAACCTTTTTATGCGGTGAACAGGATAGTCTGGAATTCTTCCCCTGGTTGTCGGAAAAACAAATCAAAGATATTATCGCAAGAAATGAACCACTGCACAACCGGTTCGGTGAAACAGCAAATCTCTTATCTGCTTATAAGGACAGTGTGAAAATGAACAGGAGCGATCTGGATGATTTTATACTTACGGTTGAATTTATGGAATATTGCTATCAGAGACAGAACGATTTATTACAATTCGCCCATTCTAAAAACATAGATTTGAAATCTGCTGAAGCCTATCTGAAAAAAGTTGCCCTGGCGGATCAAATTCAACTTGAAAAGATTAACGCTGCCTGGAGCAATGGCCGCCGGTCCAAACCTGATGAAACTGATAATAACTATATGTGGTCGTTTTATTTGGCGGCAAAGTATTCGAAGCACCTGAGTGAGGAACCGGGTGAACTGGTAAGAATCCTTGGAAAATGAACCGGCTGGATTACATAGTGATCATTACCTATTTCGTTTTAATAACACTGTACGGATTGTATCTGGTTCGGAGAGTCAAGTCGAGTAACAGCTATTTCCTGGGTGACAGGAAATTCAGCTGGTGGGTGATGATGGGACAGGCTTTCGGAACAGGCACCCACGCAGAAATGCCGGTTGCTCAAGCCGGGGCAACTTTTTCACTTGGTTTTTCAACCTTATGGTACCAGTGGAAGAATATGCTGATCACTCCTTTTTACTGGTTGATGGCACCCTTTTACAGGAGAAGTGAAAGAACAACTGTCGGAGAGATCGTTGAGGACAGGTACGGAAAGAACCTTGGATTAGTTTATTCAGTTTTCGCAATTGCTTTTTTTGTTTTTAATATGGGAGCTATGCTGCAGGGTGCAGCCAAGGTAATCGCAGTTATAACAGGTGATCTGATTTCACCGGATGCTGTTGTGCTGGCCATGACGGTTGCTTTCTTGCTCTACAGTTTTTTTGGAGGTATGATTGCTTCGGCCTATACGAATTTTATTCAGGCCTTCTTGATCATCATCCTATCCATGTTATTAATTCCCTTTGGCTTGCATGAAGTGGGCGGATTTAACGGGATGCGTAACAGCTTACCATCGGATTTCTTCAAAGTATTCAGCTATCGAAGTGGAATGGGCGCATTTACCATTGCCATGCTGGCTGTTAACGGCATTGTCGGCATTACGGCACAACCCCATATGGTGGCCATGTTTGCCACCGGCAATAATGAACGGTCAGGGCGGATCGGCCAGACTTTCGGATCATTGATCAAGCGCTTGTGCACGATTGGCTGGGCACTTTCGGGACTTATTTTGGCTGCTCTGGTTATAAAGAACAACGTTAGCCTGAGCGATCCGGAGATGGCCTTTGGTTATGGATGCAGGGAATTATTGTTACCGGGCCTTATCGGACTTATGGTCGCGGCTATCCTGGCTGCAAATATGTCTACCTGTTCTAATTTCATGGTAAATACAGGAGCACTTTTCACCGAAAACTTTTATAAAAAGTATTTCAATCCCGTCGCCGATGATAAAAAAATGCTCTGGATCGGACGGTATTCCGGATTAATATTGTCACTGCTGGGTGTTGTATTTGCCCTGACCATAAAAAATGTTCTGCATGCATTTCTTTTCACTGAAACCATAGCAGCGTTTATGGGGATCATTGTCCTGGGAGGTGTGATCTGGAAAAGGGCAAACCGCTTCGGAGCCCTGGCTGCGGTGGTATTATCATTTTCCGTGTATTATGGCATCAACTTTATCCAGGCCGATAAGCTGATGCTGGTATACAAATGGCAGCCAGCATCCTTTGGATGGGCAATGCTAACAGGTTTTGGCGCATTCATCGTGATCAGCCTGCTGACAAAACCTGAGAATAAGTCAGATATGGATTTCTTCTTTGAAAAAATGAGCAGGAGTTCGGACCCGGAAGACAGACTTCAGGACGGATCCAGGAAAGCTGCCAGGGAAATCGGGAAGGACATGTTGCTGCTCGATATACCGGGATGGATCAAGCCGGACCGGTGGAGGGGTTTTTTCTCCCGTTACAGGGAGGACATAGGAGGATTCTTGCTCAGCTGGGCTTTTGTCGGAACTTTGATATTACTGGCCTGGAGCATAATGCAGATCAGGTAAAGACTTCATGAACATTTATGAAAATCAGACTGTGAAAAAGCTAAGATTAGGTGTCATCGGAACCGGGTCAGTGGTTCGGGAGATATACGAGTATCTCTATTTTGACAGCGTGTATTCTCCGCTGATCAGCGTTGAAGCCATCTGTGACCGCAACGAAGAGAATATGAAGCTGGTAGGCGATAAGCACAATATACCCGTTAGCAGGAGATTTACTGACTACAGAGATCTCATTTCAAATGTGCCGATCGATGCCGTGACTGTTAACACACCTGATCATTTCCATAAGGAACCTGCTGTGTTTGCCCTGGAGGCAGGCCTTGATGTTCTCCTGCCCAAGCCAATTGCCGACAATGTGAAGGATGCCCATGCCATTATTGCAAAGGCCAAGCAGCTGGGACGATTTATCGGTGTTGATTTTCATAAACGCGAGGATCCCCGTATCAAAGAGGCAAAGGCGAGGTTCCGGCAAGGTGATTACGGCAAATTCCAATCCTCAGTGTGGTATATGCTGGATAAGCTTATGGTGTCCGATCCCAATCATGTACCCCGTTTTTTTGCCACAGCTGATTTTGCCGCAATCAATTCACCTGTTTCGTTTCTCACAGTCCATATGGCCGATGCCTTCATGACCATTTCCGGATTAAAGCCGCTGAGCGTGAAGGCAGTCGGTTACAAACAGAAGCTGCCCTCTTTGAAACCTCTGGCAGTGGATGGATATGATCTTGTCGATACAGAGATCTTTTTTGAAAACGGTGGAGTGTGCCATATCATTACCGGCTGGGCAATTCCCAACAGTGCCCACGCATTGACCGTGCAGTCAGCCCGCATAATCGGATCAGAGGGATTGCTCGACCTTAACCTGGACCTGCCCGGGTATCATGAGGTCATTGCAGGTGGCATTTTTGAAAGAAATCCACTTTTCAGGAATTTTGAACCGGACGGAAAGGTTTCAGGCTATGGAATACAATCGGCAGGGAAGATCATTGAAAACATGATCGGATTCAGAAATTCCCAATTCTCAACGGATGAGATCGGCAAGCTGATGGATCCTTTTTCACTGGGATTTTACGCTACATTGGTGTGTGAGGGGGCACACCGGTCTCTTGAAAACGGTGTAAGAATCACTGAAGGCGTAGTATCAGGCGGAACAGTAAACCTGAAGAATTTGCTTGAAAGAGAAATTGGGAAAACAGAAAGTGATAATTATTACAAAAATTAGTCCTTGTTAATGTTATTTTGAATTAAAATGGCCAAATATAGCTTAGAGCCTATTGAGGTTCCTACCATAAGTACAAAATACAGGACAATCAGAACGAAGCTTCCTGTTCCGGAATCCCTGGAAATATTCAGCATGTTGCAGCAATCCGAGCCCATTTCAATGATGGGACAACCTCCGGTCGTATGGGAAAGGGCTGAAGGATTCCAGATCCTTGATAAATGGGGTAACAAGTGGATTGACTGGTCATCAGGTGTTCTGATCACTAATGCTGGTCATGGCAGACAGGAAATCATCCGTGCAATAAAGGAAATAATGGATCAGAACCTGCTTGCGACCTATGTATTCGTGCATGAAAAAAGGGCAGAACTTACACAAATGCTGCAGCGTTTATCACCTGATCCGGCCGGTTACCAGGTATTTCTCCTCAGCACCGGCAGTGAGGCCACGGAGAATTGCATAAAACTGGCCAAAACCTATTCACTGGAAAAATACGGGCCCACCAGGAAGTATTTTTTGACATTTAAAAATGCCTTTCATGGCAGAACTTTGGGAGCACAGCTTGCCGGAGGGATGGACAATCTTAAAAAATGGATCATTGATGAAGGACGGACATTTATCCAGGTGCCCTTCCCCGACGGATTTAAAAACGAGGATACTTCATTTGATTTATTTCTGAAAACATTAAAGGATCTCGTTATCAAGCCGGGTCAGATTGCAGGTGTCATGTCTGAATCGTATCAGGGCGTCGGACCCGATTTCTTCCCCTTTGATTATGCCCAGGCCCTCGCTCATTTCTGCAAAGAAAATGATATTCCGCTTATCATGGATGAAGTGCAATCGGGTTTCGGAAGAACGGGCAAGATGTTTGCCTATGAACATTATGGTATCAAACCCGACCTGATTGCATGCGGCAAGGGCATTTCTTCATCCATGCCGATCTCGGCTGTCATCGGTAGGAAGGACATTATGGGAATGTACCCACCCGGTTCCATGACCTCCACCCATTCGGGAAGTCCAATACCCGTTACAGCCGCAATCGAGAACCTGAAGATCATCCGGGATGAAAACCTGGTGGAACATGCCCGTGAAATGGGTGAGATTCTAATACCCGGATTAAGATTGATACAGCAACAATATCCTTCGGTGTTGGGATGTCTGCAGGGGAAAGGACTTGTGGCCGGCATTCAGTGTGTAGAGAAGGATACCCGTTTTCCCGATCCGGACACAGCCCTGAAAATCAATGTATCATGCTTTCATAAGGGACTATTGATGTTCGCTCCCGTTGGCATAGCCGGAGAATGCATTAAAATAGCCCCACCCCTGAACATTACTCCCGACGCACTGAAAGAATCGCTGGAGGTCTTTGGGGAAGCCTGTGATGAAGTGCTTACGAAAGGATAATGATGATGATTGATCAGATCAGACAGGTTGTTTCGGACGAGAAATTTCAAACAGATGTCATTGACTTTCTGATGAGCATTTGCAGCGTGAATACAACCCCAAATGCTGACATCATGCTAATGGCAGAAAATGAGAAAAAGGTGTTTGAGATCATTAAAGAAAGACTGTTGAAATGCTCATTTGAAAATGCCGTTGCCGTTGAAAAAGTAATTTCGCCTGCAATACAAGATCATCCTGCATTCTCACAGCTGCATTTTACCAAAACAGATGCATGTCCCGGTGGTCTTAGGGCTGAAGAGGTATACAAGGAAAGATTCAATCTGCTTTACTTCGTCAACGGACAGCCGTCAGATCGGGGTATCAATACCGCTATCAATGCCCATATTGATGTGGTGACACCTTTCTTCCCTCCGGTAAAAAAAGGGAATATCTTGCTGGGCAGAGGGATCATCGACGATAAAGGAGGTGTTGCCACAATATATGGGGCACTTAAAGTCCTTGACAGGCTTAACCGTGAAAAAAGGATCGTGTTAAAAAACAAACTAACCGCCATGTTTGTGGTGGAGGAAGAAACCGGAGGAAACGGGTCATTGGATCTGGCTGTTGATAAGGAGCTGAAGAAGAGGTATGATTCGATCATTGTAATGGAATGCTGCGGGAACAGGATATACCCGGCCAACCGAGGAGCAGTCTGGTTTTGGTGCGGGGTTGACGTAAATACTAAAACTGAAGCAACAACTGAAAAGTTACGGCCTTTGCCTTTTGAAAGCATGATATTCTCTGTCCTGGAGATGCAAAAGGAAGGAGATGCCATTAAGGAAGAATCCGATCATCCTTTGTTTCCTCATAAACCGGTCCAAACCTGTAATGGAATCCTGGGCCCTTTTGGCGAACATCCATCAAGGATCTGCGGTTACGTGTCATTCATGATCAGGGGTGCAAACCATGCACAAGTGGTTGATGACCTGATGGCCTGCCTTAAGCATGGAATTGACTTATATATAGCAAAATACGGAGATAAAACCCGCTTTTTTGATTTAAATACCGGTAAACCAAGAATCGAAAAACATTTCGATGCAGATTACGATCCTGATAATAAAACGCTGTGCGTAAAGGCATATGGTTCAGCCGGTCACATGGGATCAATACTGGAACATGATGCGGCCATAGTCAAATGGGCTTATATGACAAGAGAGGTATTTATGTATAAGATCAATAGTTGCCCATACCTGGAAATGGAACTTGAAAACCATGATTCATCAGAACAACTCATTCTTGAGGGTGGGCAGGGATTTCTTCCTACGCATTCCATTGATGAAATTATGAAAAGAATGCGTAACGCTTTCATGCTGGGAACAAGGAAGTATCTTCAATTCATCGGTGCCCCTGTGGATGCCCTCCGGTGCAGGGTCACATTTGACAAACTCCATAACAATGCCTATTCCTGTAATCCGGATTCCTCTACTGTAAAGAATGCCTGGGAGTCAGCAATTCAGGCTGGTATCATTGATAAGAACGATCGTATAAGGGGATGGGATGTATCATGCGATGCCAGGCTATTTGCAGGTGAGTATCCTGATATGCCCGTGATCACGAGCGGACCCGGGGAATTGCGTTTTGCCCATGCCGACGATGAACAACTCTCGTTGCCCGACCTGTTTAATGCCATCATTTTTACATCACTTTTTCTTCTCAGGGAAACAGGAAGTTCTTTAATTTAAAACATTATTGAGGATGAGCATCGACGAAACACTACTTTTAGGAAAAGTCAATGCATAATTCACAATTCAAAATTGGTCAGGAAAACGCTTGTGAACACTGTTCTTTCTTTGATTCTTTTTGCAGGCATTTGCCCGAATGTCCATTCACAGTCGATTTACCAGCCCAACCGGGAATCATTGTCCAATTATAAATGTCCTGATTGGTTCAGGGACGCCAAATTTGGCATTTTCATTCACTGGGCCGTGAATGTCTTTTCCTTCAGGATGTCTTTCTTATGTCTCAATTCCCTGAAATTCGAAAATGATTTTAATGCAATAATGTAACCTTATTCAGGATTCGAGGATATAATGAATCAAGTGAAGATCGGACATTGCAAAATGGAAAAATTAAAATCTCTCAACCGGTATCTCCTGATGCCTGCAGTATTACTAATATTTTCTTTTACCCTTTATCTGGTTTATGATGATATCAAAGTAAGAACCATACATGAATTCGAAAATGAACAATTGATTTTGGCCAAAACAGCCTCCAGGGGAATATCTTCATTTTTCGACGAATACAAATCTGACCTCAGGTTCTTATCGAAGTTCAGAGGCATCATTGATCTTACCGATGAGTGCGGAAAAATAATGACTGACTATTATCAGGAACATAAATCCATTATTGCTGCTGTCACAAGAGTAGATTCTCATGGCGTAATATTTTATACCCATCCTTACAACCAATCCGTTATAGGAAGCGATATTTCCTATCAGAAACATGTTCGTCAGGTCATTAGCACACATCAAATGGTCATAAGCGATGTGTTTATGTCGGCACAAGGATACCTGGCCATTGCCATACATGTTCCGGTGTTCAATGAAAAAGAGTACGCCGGCAGTTTGGCCATATTGATACCGATTGACAGACTGGGTAAACTATATCTTGAAAAACTAAAGGTAAAAGGATCCGGTGATGCCTGGCTGCTAAGTGAAAACGGTATCGAATTATATTGCCCGATGAAGGGACATACAGGGAAATCCTTTCTTGAAAACACGCACAATGACCCCAGAGCCATTGAATTGGTTGAAAAGATCAAAACAGACACCAGCGGAACAGCAAAAAGTATTCATCAGGAGGCATCTGCGAACTCAAAAAACAGGTTAAACGTAAAATATATTACTTTTTATCGCACTCCGCTTGGGAATACCTATTGGAACATTCTTATTTCCTGCCATGAAAAGGATATTTATAATGCGCTTTCCCGGCTTCGCAACCGTTTAATCGTTATTTTTTCTCTGCTGATTCTGATCATCTCATTTTATTTTTATTCGCTTGCCAGAGTGAGAAACGTTCTAAGAGAAGAAGCAAAACGAAAAAAAGCTGAAAAGACACTACAGGAAAGCGAGGAAAAATTCCGTCGGCTTTTTGAAGATCATACTGCTGTTAAATTATTGGTCGATCCGGTCTCCGGAAATATTATCGATGCCAACAAATCCGCTGCTGTTTATTATGGATGGAACCGTGATGAACTGCAAAGGATGAAGATCGACCAGATTAACACTCCGTCAATTGAAGAGCTAAAAAAGAAAATGGAGAAGGTGTTCTCTGAAAAAAGAACCCAGTTCGAATTCAGGCACCGGTTAAAGGATGGATCGGTCCGTGACGTTGAGGTATTCAGCAGCAAAATAATAATTGGCAGCATGGATGTATTGCATTTGATTATCCATGACATTACGGAGCGCAAACGTGTTGAGAGAGAGCTAATTGAAGCCAAAGAACATGCAGAAGAAAGTGACCGGCTTAAAACTGCATTCCTCCAAAACATGAGCCATGAAATACGCACTCCCATGAATGCAATTGTGGGATTCTCCTCGTTAATGGTTAATAATTATAATAATAGGGAAAAGCTTGAGCAATACGCCGAGATTATTAATCTGCGCTGCAATGACCTTCTCGAGATTATCAACGATATTCTTGCCATCTCTAAAATTGAATCAGGTCAATTGCCTGTTAATGAAGAAGAATGTAACCTGAATGAATTGTTTAACGAATTGTTTGTTTTTTTCAGTGAATATCAGAAGCGTATCAATAAGCAACAAATTCAGTTCAATTTACAGGCTCTTTGCGAACCCTCAGCCTGTACTATTCGCACCGATAAGGTAAAATTGCGCCAAATATTTATTAATCTTATAAGCAACGCCTTTAAGTTTACCCACACCGGTAAAGTGGAAGGTGGCTGTAAATTTGACCATCAACAAAATCTTGTATTCTTTGTATCAGACACGGGTATTGGCATACCATCTGATAAACACGAGGTTATCTTTGAGCGGTTTGTGCAGTTAAATCATGATGAATATATTTCTTATGGCGGTACAGGTTTAGGTCTTTCTATTGTAAAAGGCCTGGTTGGGATACTGGGTGGTCGAATATGGCTCGAATCAGAACTTGAAAACCTGTCAGACGCCAAGGCTGGAGGAACTACGTTTTACTTTTCAATCCCCTGTAAAATAGCACATTCAGTCTAGCTGGACATGCGGTTACCCCAAGGGATTGGTTTTGATTTCATGCGTCAAACACAGGCAAAATGCATCATGCAGATTACCGAGCTTTTCGGAAATCACTACATGTTGATTGTTAATTTCATGATTATTAACACCGTATTCCTCATTGCAACCCCAACCTCTTGTGTTTGCTGCGGTATTTCCTAACCTGACGGTAAACTGGCCATGCAACCAGCAAAAGAACGAAAACAAATATCATGAGGATCATCCTCCGGTTCAGATTGTCTCCTCTTGCACGGCTCCACATTTCGAGTACCTGATCATTTTTATCGAGAAAATCATGCAACAGAACGCACCGTTCAACTACACTGCTGTCGGGATATTGTATGGAATTGACCTGCAGACTGTCGTTACCCGGGCCGAAGAAATAGCTCAGGTTAACAGTTCCACTGAGCGATGAATCGATTTGCGCTTCTTTTATCTCAGTAGTCCCCAGAGCGCTGGTATATCCGCTTACATCCATGTTGCGAAGGGCTATATCCGATTGACAAAGGTAGTTGAGGAAGTAGCTGGCTGCTTTTACATTTCGGGCATATTTAGGGATTACCCAGCCATCAAACCAGATGTTGCTTCCTTCACGCGGAACCACATAATCGAGCGAGACATTTACCGCGGCGGCTTCCTCAATAGCCCAAACCGCATCTCCGCTCCAGGCATAATTCATCCAGATTTCTCCTTTCGTCATCAACTCCTTTCCGAAATCGGCTTCCCAGCCTGCCAGGTTGGGCTTTAACAGTTTTAACTGTTTTTCTACCATTGCAATGTCCTCGTTGGTGTGATCATTGGAAACATCATAACGTGTGCGCCTTCCCGAGGCAATCTCAGGATAAAAACCCCAGATGGCAGCTACATTATAGACATCCCAGTAATGGTCTTTCATCAGGATTTTCCCCTTGTTCTTTGGATCCCACAAACATGCCCAGGTTTCAACTTCCTCCTTGGGGATCAGTTTGGTATTATAAAGAATACCCGATGTGCCCCACATGTATGGAACCATATAGTCTGCGGCATTCTTACCGGGAACACTGAAGGCATCCATGCGTTGCAGCAAAAAAGGCGATATATTTCCCAGGTAATCACCTGTTTTACCGAAATGACGGTCAATGGGCAGCAGCATATCATATTTCAGCATTCGCTCGATGATATACTGGGTGGGACAAACCAGGTCGAAGTCCTCCTTTCCCATGGCTATTTTAGTATACATTACCTCGGCCATGTCAAAAACCTGGTAAACAATCTCGACATCCTCACCGGTTTGTTCTTTATACCACACGGGGAATTCCTTGAGCAGGTCTTCATCAATATAATCGGCCCAGTTGTATATCTTCAGGATCTTTTTCCTGGACTCTTTGCTTTCCCGGCAGGCATTAAAAACAAATGCAACAGCCATTAACATGAGCAAGGTAACGGCTTTCAAGTACTTGGGATGTGTAAGTGTCTTCATATTGTTTTGTAATTAATTTTTTTTGCAGTGCGCACGTTGATAATGACCAGGAGCAAAAGAACCGTGACAAAGATCATGGCCGACAGGGGCCTGAGTTCCGGTGTAAGTCCGCCTTTGCGTGCATCGGCATAAATATAGGTAGAAATTGTTTCAAGTCCTTCGTTCCCGATGGTAAATAAGGTAACCACAAAATCGTCAATGGAAAGGGTAAAAGCCAGGATAAAACCACTGATCATACCCGGTTTCAACTCGGGAAGCAATATCTTCCACAGTGCCACCAAAGGTGTGGCGCCAAGATCGAGAGCGGCTTCGTAAAGGTTGATGTTCATTTGGTACAACCGAGGCAGCACGCTCAGCACAACATAGGGCGTGCAAAAGGTGATATGTGCCAGGATCACCGTGGTATAACCCTGGGAGATTCCAATACTGATAAATAGTAAAAACAGCGATATGGCGGTAATAATGTCAGGATTAAGGATGGGTATGGCATTCAACAGCTTGATGGCTTTTTGTGCCCGCGGCTGCAGGTTAAAGATGCCAATAGCAGCCATGGTTCCCAAAACAGTCGAAACAAAAGCGGCCGTCAATCCAATGATAAGGGTGTTCCAGAGTGCACCCGTAAGGGAGTGTGTCACACCTCCCTGGAAAAGAGAGGCATAAAGCTTTAATGAAAAGCCTGTCCAGTTTCCCAGCACCCTGGCTTCGGTGAATGAGAATACAATAATGATCACAATGGGAGCATAAAGCATGATCAACAGGAAACCAAGATAAGAAGCGGCAATTGTCTTCCTGGTCATATCAGACCTCCTTCCTCGGCTGCTTTAACACTACCGCCGCTGTTTAGCAGCGAGGTCAGACCTACAAGCAACAGCATCACCAAAGCAAGCGCGGCTCCGAAATTCCACATGCCATTGTATATGTTTTCCTGCAGTGTGGTACCAAAGAGTTTGATGTTATTGATGGTGAGCAGCTCGGCAATGGCAAAAGTCGAAATCACAGGCATAAAAACCATGATGATACCACTGGCAATACCCGGAAACGACAGAGGCAGAATGGTCCTGAAAAATACCTGCCTGGGATTGGCCCCAAGGTCCTGCGCAGCTTCAATGAGATTGGGATCGGTTTTCTGAAGGCTATTGTAGATCGGGTAGATCATAAAAGGTAAAAAGTTATACACCATCCCAAACATGAGTGCGCCCTCGCCAAGCGGCAGCCTGAGAAAGCCGAACAACGCTACGGTGGCCAATGTCCTTATCAGAAAATTAATCCACATGGGAAGTATAAAAAGTATGACAAGCAACCTGGCTTTCCGGGTTTCCATTCTGCTTAAAAGATATGCGGCAGGATAACCCAATAAAAGACATAACAGGGTGGTAATCATGGCCACCCCGATTGAATAAATGAGGATGTTCATAGCTTCCGGGTGCATCAGGAATTTCCGGAAATTTTCGAGAGAAAAACCGCCTGTTTCGCTGGTGAACGCATACAACACAACCAGTAACAGCGGAACCAGTACGAAAAAAGAAAGGTAAAGAACATAGGGTATTGACCAGTTCCTTCTTCGCCCGATGAATAACAAGATTCTTCTATGCACGTCGTTCAGGGTTTACAGTTTTTCAATCCGGATCGATTCGGGTGAAATACTTATGCCTATCTGATCTCCATCATCCCAAATGTCATGTGAATCGACAAAAAGGTGCTCATTTTCCGGCGTAAGAACAGTCAGGTGATAATGGTTGCCTTTGTAGAGGATGAAACTCACAACACCTCCCAGCATACCATCCTCTTCATTGTCCTGCAAGATCACATTGTTGAAATCAACCTGTACCTTCACCTTTGTTCCGGCTGCAAACCCATGGTCATCGTTGCATTTGAAATTGTGACCGAGGAACCTTACATGCGAGCTGTCCCATATGCTGCCCTCAAAAGCATTGCAATGCCTTTCTTTTTTCATTACATGAATGTCAAACGGCTTTATACGGAGTCCGACAGTTCTGCCTGCCTCG
>JGI11641J44799_10000127_pt1 | contig 20539 bp, 12 predicted proteins | sample WetSurSiteA1Bulk_FD_44799 | JGI IMG/M metagenome (IMG submission 44799) | reverse complement strand
CAGGGAGAGATAGAAGACCGAACCCTCGCCCAGGACCGACCTGACCCAGATCTCACCACCCAGCATTTCGGCAAATGATTTTGAAATGGATAAGCCCAGGCCCGTTCCACCGTACGACCTGTTGAAACTGGTATCAGCCTGTCTGAAACGGTCGAAAATGATCCGCTGGTTTTCAGGTGAAATACCGATACCGGTATCCTCAACGTAGAACTCGATCCTGTTGTCTTTGACTTTGTACCCGCAGGTAACCGAACCTTTGTGGGTGTATTTAAAGGCATTGTTCAACAGGTTTGTGAGGATCTGCACCAGTTTTGTCTCGTCGGAATAAATGATGAAATCCTTGTCGTCATTTTCTTTTACAATTGAATAGGCAATGTTATTTTGCTGGGCCTGGGCCTTGAAGATCATGTACATATCATCGAGGATGCTGTTGACATAGATCTCGGTGTTTGTCATGACTTCCTGGCCGGTCTGGATTCGTGAAATGGTCAGTATGTCGTTGACAATTGACAACAGTTGGTTGCTGCTGCTGAGAATGATGGAGGTATATTCCTTCAGTTCTTCGGGGAGACTGTCGGCGTCCTCCAGCAGCGACGAAAAACCGACAATGGCATTCAAGGGTGTACGGATCTCGTGCGAAAGGTTTTGCAGGAAGGCATCTTTCAGTTTATCGGACCGTTCGGCTTTGTTGCGTGCGTNGATCAGCTCCTGCACGATCCGTTTCCGGGGGGTGATGTCTTCTTTGATGATCACATAGTGTGTGACCTGATCCTCATCGTTGATCAGCGGGGAGATGGAAACGGATTCCCACAGCAGGGTTCCATCCTTTCTGGAGCTTTGTATTTCACCATGCCAGTTATACGGTTTGATCCTTTTGACCGTGAGATCGTGGAAATACTTTTCGGGCATATTTTGCAGGACAAAACGCCACGAATCTGCGGCCTGAAGGTCTTCGAGGGAATAGCCTGTAGAATCGGTAAAAGGTTTGTTGACATATTCGATTTCATGATTCACGTTCATCATGATAATATGGACAGGGCTTTGTTCTATGGCCTTTAAAAGCTTACGGCTTTGCAGCGCGGCGTTCAGCACATTTCTCTTCTCCTCCCTCAGCTGGAGGGCACCCTTGATAGCCAGCGGCAAACGGATAAGCCGGTCCTTTACAACATAGTCCCAGGCTCCTGCCTTGATTGTCCCCACTGCTGTTTCTTCGTCAATGGCACCGGTCACAAAAATAAACGGGATCAGCATCTTCTTTTCGCTGATGTACCGCAGGGCATCCAATCCGGTGAAATCACGAAGATTATAGTCGCTCAGGATCAGGTCGGGACACCGGGTCTCCAGGGCGGAGAAAAACGAATCCCTGTCTTTGGCCCAGATGATCTCGCAGTTGAATTCCTCGAGCAAAAGCAACTGCTCTTTGATCAGTTCTGCATCAAAGGCTTCGTCCTCCAGCAAAAGAATCGTAAGGTTCTCTTTCATAGCCATGTCATTGGTGAAGTGTTGATAATCGCCCAAAAATAACCAATCCCTTTGATGGTTTTTACAAATTCGGAAAAGTCGATGGGTTTAATCACAAAACCATTGGCTCCCAGTTTATAGCTTTGCATGATATCTGTTTCCATTTTGGAGGAGGTAAGCATCACCACCGGAAGGGTCTGATAATCCTCGGATTGGCGGATGATCCTCAGAACCTCGACCCCGTCGAGTTTTGGCATTTTGATATCGAGCAGAACAAATGCAGGCGGTGATTTTTCACGGTTGCTGTAGGATCCCCTGAAAAACAAGTAATCCAACGCTTCTTCACCGTCGTGCACAACATCGATTTCATTGGCCAGGTTGCATTCACTGAATGCAGCCAGTGTTAGTTCAATATCGGCAATACTGTCCTCAACAAATAAGATCCTGGGTATTTTTGACATGGTCAGGGTTTGTGTATGGTTAGGTAAAAAACAGCTCCTTCATTCAATATCCCCTCTGCCCTGACCTTGCCGTTATGCCGGGTGAGAATCTGCTTGACATTGGCCAGGCCGATGCCGGTTCCGGTATATTCCTCGCTGTTGTGCAGTCGCTGGAAAACACCGAACAGCCGGTGCGCATAGGACATGCTGAAGCCGATCCCGTTGTCTTTCACATAAATCTCAGCAATATTTTCGGGCAGGTCCCTGGCGCCGATTTCAATGACAGAAAGGCGTCTTTTGGAAGTGTACTTCAGTGCATTGGATATCAGATTTTCAAACACCTGTTTAAACAAGTTCCGGTCACATTCGATCACCGGTAGCAGGTTCAGCTTCCATTCAATTTCGCGGTTCTGATAAGCTATCTTGAATTGATCGATCACCTCACCGACGAGGATATTGAGGTCAACCGATTTAATATCGAGATCTTTACGACCCAGCCGCGAGAAAGACAGCAGGTCATCGATCATTGCCGCCATACGGCCTGTGGCCACGTTGATTTTTTCAAAGTATCCTTTAACGGTCTCATCCTGGATATCAAGCCGGTTGATCATCAGCCTCAGGAATCCTTCAATATGCCGCAAAGGTGACCGGAGATCGTGGGAGACGCTGTAAGCAAAGGTTTCCTGATCCCTGATCGCCTGCTGGAGTTGCTTTGTTCTTTCGGCTATTGTTTTTTCAAGGTTGGCATTCATTTCGATGATCTGCTCTTCAATGCGCTTGCGGTCGGATATATCCTGAACCAGGAATAGCAGACATTCTTCATCATGATAAGTGATCTTCCTGGCAGAAAAGAGACAGATAAGGTCAATGCCGTTCTTCAAGGTGAGCGTGATTTCGCGGTTGATGATCTCCCCTTTTTTCCGGAGTTCCTCCAGCATTTCTGACCGGCTGGCTTCACTTTTCCAGATACCCATCTCCAGGGTCGTTTTGCCCATGAATTCCTCCTGGCTGTATCCGCCGATGCGTGACATGGAGAGGTTTCCGTCGATGATCCTGCCATCGGAGATCCTTGATATACCGATTATCCCGGGACTCATCTGGTAGATATCGGAGAACTTCTGCTCCGAGATCAGCAGTTTGTCCTGAGTTTTTTTCAGCTCTGTGATGAACCTTGCCTGCTGGATATTCTGGTAGGCAAGCCTGGACAGGTGCTGTGCCAGGGTATACAGCGAGCGGGCAATGACCTTGAATTGTTCTTCCGACATGACAGGGACTTCTTCAAAGGCGGCCAGGAATTCCCCAACATCCAGGCCCACTTCTTTTGCATAGCGCCGCATCCGGTCAACATCCTGCTTTTCATTCCGGATCTGTCCGATGAGCCAGCTGGCAAGGTGCTTGTCCCCCACGGTTATATTGGCTCCGGCGTCCCACAAACCTCCGCTCAGGCAAGGCTGGATAATGGGACCCGTAGGATCGTATTTCCCGATTACCCCGTCGGAGAACCTGCAATTTCTTCCGCCTATTTCAGTGCTCCGGATGGCTTTGCAAAACCCGCAGAAATTGCTGGGCTTTGTTATGGGGATACCTTCGGGAGTTGTGATCAGTGAAGCCACCCCGGTTGCGCTCGCAAAGGCATCCTGTAACACCTGGATCTCGCCGGTATTGAAAAGGTCCTCAAAACTGATGGAGGCACTGACATCCAGCGGTTGTGTCAGGGTGACAATGCGTTTTTCAAGAGCTTCCTCCGCCTTTTTTCTTTCCGTGATATCATGGGCAAGGAAGAGTACGGAGGGCTCGTTTTCGAACACGATCTGCTGCACTGTGAGGAGAAAAGTAAGCAGTTTCCCGTCCCTTGTTCTGATTGTCAGCTCATACCCCTGATAGACCTCGTTCTCGGTCATGATTGCCCGAATGTTATCCTCATCAGCCGGATTAACCAGTAATTGCAGTTCCGGCAAAGTTTTACCGAGGTATTCACGGGGAGTATAGCCTGTGAGTCGGGTAAATGCAGGGTTGCATTCAACAAGCCTGAGGTTGGATAATTTCATGATCCCGGCCATATCGGAAAGCAAATTGTAAATTCCCAGGAATTTCTGCCGGGAAGCCTCCAGTTCGCTTTCCGTGAGCAGCCGGTCCGTAAGGTCGGTGTCGAGACGGATAAACTGATTGTCAGTGGCTTTATAAAAAGTGCTTTCGATGAACCTGTTGTTGAGGTTGTATCCGACTCGGGTATAGGATTTCCCGGTGATCACCACCTGGTTTGCCTTATCGGCAAAATCCCTCTCAAAGCCAGGGAAAAGTGTGGCATAGGTATGTTCGGAGATTTCCTTTTCAGACAGGTAATATAATTCTCTGAACCTGTTGTTGGCATGCAGGATTTTTACATTGCTGGGAATTCCTTTTTCGTCAAAAATGAGCTCATTCAAAGTGAAGCCACTGTGAATGTTCTCGACAATGCTCCGGTACTTGGCCTCGTTCTGAATCAGCAATTCATGGGCATGTGTTTGCTCGGTAATGTCGACCGCAATGCCCAGGATGCCGATCACCTTGTTATAGATGTCGAAAACGGGTGTGTATCTTGTTTCCAGCCAGGTGTCATTTATCAGGTGAACTGTTTCGACGAACTGGCCCTGCAGGCATTTGTGCAACGATTCGATGATACCGGGATGATCCCTGTACACCTCAAATGCGTTTAATCCGACCACTTCACCGGGCTTCAACCCGAGTTTTACCAGTGCGAGCCCTTCCGAAAGTGTAAAAATGCCGTTCCTGCTGATGGAGAAAAAAACGCCGTTAACGTTTGAGATGATATGCTTCAAATGCTGTTCGGCTTTAACCCAGGGCGTGATATCATGAATTGTGGCACCGAATGTTTTGCCGGAAAGCGGGAACAGGGTGACTTCGATAAAGGTATCCCGGGTATCGAGGTAAGCGGTACGTGTGACGGATTTTCCGCTCTTCAGCACCTGGTCATATTCAACGAACCATTCCGCTTTGCAAAAAGGTACAGCCTCTCGCATGGTTTTACCGACAAGCTCCTCTTTCAGGTCGTAAATCTGCATGAAGCGCCGGTTAACCTCAATATACCTGGCATCTACAGCTTTCCCGCTTATATCGTAAATCAATTCATGCAGTGCAAATCCGCTGTAAGTGTTATCGAAGAAGGTGGTGTATTTCTTGCAGATTTTATCTATTTCAGGGGAGAAAGTGCGCCTGTACCGGTAATGCCCGAACATCATCCCGGAAAGAAAAAGGACGATTGCCAGAAGAACCAGTATGACGGGCGATATCTCCATGCGCCGTGGAATTTAATCTGAAATATGATAACATTTGTATATGTTCTTAAGTTAATAAATATTTTTCAATTCTCAATACAGGGCAATCCCCATTCTTACAGAAAAACGATTATAGGTAATCTTTCGTTCATAGGTTCCTAACCACAAATCCTCCAGGGTATAATTGAGTTCATTGTAACGGTATCCTATGGCTAAAACAACCGATGAGCCGCTGTTCACATGGATGAGAAATCCCATTTCCGTGCCGGCAAGAAAGCCTCCTTTGGCCTTTTGTATACCTTCATACGAGGGTTTCTCGAGCGATACCGAATATCCACCCAGGCAGGCAAGGAAGAAATCACATTTACGGGCAGGCAGGAAATATTTCAGGTTCAGCGCCAGCGGCATGACGTTTTCGTTCAGCTGCTCGAAACCTGTGAGGATTCCGGGTGCCAGCCTGTTTTTGAAGCGGTAGTTGTGTTCCATGACGAAACTGAATGGTGCCGGGTTATCATCAGCGGAGGTACCGGCCAGAATACCCAGGGTCGTCAGGTTCAGGTATCCGCTGCTTTGTGACGATGCACCTGCAGTAATACCGAATGCAATAAGCACTGCAATGATTTTTTTAGGGATCATGGTAAGTTGATGTTGCTTGCATCATATGGATGCTAAATGTGATCGCAGGGTTGCGCCAAAATACTTTTAAACGCAACCTTTCGGTCGGAATCATCATCTTTAAGAAAACCAATAAACCTCCTGTTATGAAAACATACCTGCGCCTGTTCGTGTTGCTGGCATTTCCGGCCTTTCTGTTCTCCTGCAGCGATAAGATTGAAGAGACATACACGGTAAATGAACCGGTATATCTGTCGTATGATGATCTCCGCAATTCTTTCAAGGTTGCAGAGGGTCAGGACATCGTCCATCCCGGCAAGATCTACTTTAAAGATAATTACATTTTTGTTAACGAATACCAAAAGGGCATCCATGTGATCGATAACAGTGATCCCACATCACCCGCCATTGTCAAGTTTATCGAGATCCCGGGAAATGTTGACATGGCCATTAAGGATAATATGCTGTATGCAGACAGCTATGTTGACCTGCTGGCCATTGACATCAGCGATATCAACAACATCACGGAAGTGAAGCGCATCCTGGATGCTTTTCCTTACATGATCCCTGAATGTGAGGACGGGGTTGTGGAGACGGTGGATGTTGATGCCGGTGTTGTTGTTGGCTGGAAAGCAACGGAGCGCAGGATGAGTCAGGAGGAGATCAGGAATCATTACCTGATATACCCGGCCTGGCGTGACGGGTTCATGTTTATGGCCGAATACAGTGACGCGGCGGTCAACGCGGGAAATGGCAATTCAGGAACCGGCGGTTCGCTTGCCCGGTTCACCGTATATGACAATTACCTGTATGCCGTTGACGAATATATGCTCCGCTTGTTCAATATCTCCGAATCAGCAGATCCCAAACCGGAGAAGGAAATGTATGTAGGCTGGAATATTGAGACTTTGTTCCCGTATGACCAGAAGCTTTTCCTGGGAAGCACAACCGGCATGTACATATACAGCCTGGCTGATCCGGCCAACCCTGAATTTGTGTCGATCTTCTGGCATGCAAGCAGCTGCGACCCGGTTGTAGTGGAAGGAGTTTGTGCCTATGTAACACTCAGGGCAGGAAATTTGTGCGGCGACAATCAAAGTCTGCTGAATGTCATTGACATTTCGAACCTGGTAGAGCCTAAACTGCTGAAGGAGTATCCCATGGAAGAGCCCTATGGTCTCGGGATCGATGATGGGATTCTGTTTGTGTGTGACGGTGATGCCGGACTTAAGATATACGATGCAACGGATCCGATGGTCATTGATGAACACATGATTGCGCAATACGGCGATATGAATGCCTGGGATGTCATTCCGCTGGGAGATATACTGATCATGATCGGAACAGACGGGCTAAGCCAGTATGACTACTCCGACCCTGGAAACATCCGGCTTTTGAGTGTGATACCGATACAGAGTTTACAGCATGTGTTTGAATAGGCCCTTCGACTCCGCTCAGGGTGACACAAAAGTGTGCCCCTCTGGGTGACAGGCGTGTGCCGCTCAGGGTGACAGGCGTGTGCCGCTCAGGGTGACCGGCCTATGTCATGCTGAGCGGAGTCGAAGCATGACAAGGAGTCGAAGCAAAATAAGGAGTCAAAGCATGACATAAGATTTCACAGTTGCAGCAAGGCAATCTCGTTACTGAAATCAAGAAAGGGATATAACCCGGCCAGACGTTCGATCTGTTGCAGTGTGGTTTGCCGGAACTTTTTATGGTTAGTTGATTCAGTGTGTAATGGCCGGTGACGGGCAGCCCTGAGGATGGCTGCCACATCGGCCATAATTTTTTTTGAGGTTTCATCGAGCCAGGAATCCGAGAACCTTTCCCAGACATACCAGGTGCCCGGTTCCGAAGGATGGAGCATGTCTGCGGCATAGAAGCGGTAATCGCGCAATTCGTCCATGAAAATCTCATAGGCGGGGAAGTAGTAAGTACCTGGGTGTCTTTTCAGCAACTCATGAATGCTGAAATGAAGAATGGATTTGCTGAGCTGGTTGGTTTCAGCGCCGTCGGACCAGTGCCTGACCGGACTCAGCGTAAAAATAACCCGGATCTTGGGGTTATATTGTCTCAGACCATTGAATACCGGATCGAAATGCCTGATGATCTCATCGGGTGCGGCAAGCCTGGAAGTAAAGGAAGCGGCAGGCAGCTTGTGGCAGTTTGCCACGATTTCACCGGTGTCATTCCACCGGAAGATCCTGGCTGTACCCAATGTGAGCAGCAGGTAATCGCATTGTTTGAGCCACCGGGAGGCCTCCGTCAAAGACCGGTTGATAGCAGAAAGGCAGGTATCCCGGTCGGGATGAGAAAAGCCGGTATAATGGCTCATGCTGAACCACAGTCCGTTATGGTTGTGCAGGTGAGCCGGTGTGAATTCTGTTGAGGAAACCAGGTGGTTGATGTTCTGGCCCAGTGAGAACGGATTGAACAAGGTGCCGAAAGGGTTCAGGATAACGGGGAATTTATGGTCGGCCATAATTTTACCAATGCTGTCGGAAAAGCATGATCCCATCAACAGGCATTTTGTCTGATAGCCTATCTTTTCGGCCGACGGAGGGATATCCACCCGTGTACGGAACTTGTCCATGGCGGATCAGGATTTACCCGGTTTCAGGCTGTCAAGCCAATGCAGGACGAAATCAAACACCTCCTGCTCATTGGTATCGTTATGCAATTCGTGATAACTTCCGGGCCATTCTTTAAATGTGGTGTGGTTCCCTGCATGCAGGCTGAAACCACGGGTTTGCTCACACGAGGTGATCCTGTCGGCGGTCCCGTGCATTACCAAAAGCGGGAGGTTTATCTTACCCACACTTTCAGATGCCCGGATACCATACTCCTCTATTTCGAAGTACAGACGAGGCAGGATGGAATTGTGAACCAGTGGATCCCTGCTGTAGGCTTCCACAATTTCTTTGTCCCGCGACAGCGCCTTTCGGTCAAGATCAGACCGTACCATCAGCCCCGGTAAAAGGAAACGGAACATCCGGGCAAAGGCCAGGGTGAATACGGAAGGTTTCGAGGCGAGGGTAAACCAGGGTGAGGTAATTACTGCGGTGTCAGGCAGAAGATCCCGCGACATCAGGTAATTGGCTACAATATTACCACCGAGACTGTGGCCATAGAGGATCTGCGGAATACCTGGATAACATTCCTGCGCATGGTACCGCATGGCATGGACATCATGCAGGTAACTTTCGAAACCGGAGGCATAACCCCTGCGGCCCGGTGAATGGCCATGCCCACGCAGATCGACTGCAATCACACCATAGCCATGGTCTGTCAGCCGCAGCGCCCATCTTTCGAAACGCCCGCCATAGTCCTTAAATCCGTGCACATAGTTGATCATTGCCCTGGGGTGGCTTTCGGGCATCCAACTTTGTCCGTAAAGGGTCAGGTAATCTTCGGTTTTCCAGCTGTATTCTTGGTGCACCATGTATTATCAGCCTGTGAGAATCTAGGAACTGCGTGTATAGGTCTTAATATGTCTTTCTATTTTTTCGACATACATGTCATTCAGGGTTACCATGATCGCTGTTTCTTCAACGTCACCGAATGAATAATTCATGGCGGTACCGAAGACTTTCATTGTAGGAGACAGGCTCATGTATGCATTGATGAGGGGAGGAATTGTCTCTCCCCTGGCCCTGACATTCTGGGATAGAAGTTTATAATCTTCCTGGTAGGAGTTTCCGCTAAGGATTGATTCGATAAGCTTAATATCCGTGCTCAGTCGCAGCGGTTCAAAAGGAATTACCAGGTTTTCCCTGTCGGGGAAATATTTGTTCATAAAATAAAGGATCAGATCACGGGCTTCGGAATTGAATGTGGTATACATGGTCACTTTCCCGAAGAAGTACTTGATGTGCGGATGCTTCAGCCATATTGCCCCCAGGCCGTCCCATAAATTATCCATGGCATAGATTCCCTTGCCTTTCCGGTTTGTCGACTGGTAGGCGGGCTGCACAAAAGAGCGGCCCAGTTCGATCATGTGGGGCATGTATTCTGTCCGGAACTTGTTGGAGAATCGGAACAACCTGGCCGTGGCGAGGTTGCAGTTTCCGTCAGAATCGCTGACGGCTTCAGAGCAAACAAAATACCTGTAACCTCCCAGAATTTCCTTCTCAGCAGGGTCCCAGACCAGCAGTTGCTTGTAGGGCATGGGCATGGTATCGTATACATCGATATCCACCTCCTTCCCTGTACCTCCGCCGGCAACCCTGAAGGAAATTTCCCTGAGCCGGCCGATCTCAGTCATGATATTGGGAGAATCCTGATGGGTAATAACATAAAGGAGGTTATTCCCATTGTTGGTTTTCCGCAACAGTTTGCTCTCTGTAAGTTCCTGTTCAATCAGATCGCGATCAACCGGTGGTATAATTGGTTTCATCCGAAGAATTTGGTTTAAAGTATGCGTCAGGCATTGATCATGGCCGCGTACGCTGCAGCGTCCATCAATTCATTTACCTGTGCCGGGTTGTCCATTTCGATCTTAATCAGCCAGCCTTCGCCATAAGGATCCTTGTTGATCACCTCCGGGTTGTCGTTGATCTTGCTGTTCAGTTCAAGAACCTTCCCGCTGACAGGAATGAAAAGATCTGAGACCGTTTTTACCGCTTCGATGGTGCCGAAGGTACTTCCTTTTTCAAGATGGCTTCCGACTGTTTCAATCTCAACAAATACAATATCGCCAAGTTCTCCCTGAGCAAAATCGGTGACGCCCACCAAAGCCGTATTACCATTGATTTTTATCCATTCATGGTCATTGGTGTAGTGTAAATCGGATGGAATATTCATACAAGTGTTTTTTGGTTAATGGTTATTATCTGACGAGTGATGTGTAAAAATCAGGTTAAAAATAAGCATATTTCCCGACAGGGAATGAGTATTTTCAGGGGAAAATTACTGAGAAAGCGTGAAACGCAAGCTGAATCCGATGTTTGAATCAACCCGTAAAAATGAACGCGAAGTGTGCGGTTTGTTGAGTGTACGATCGAAGAAAAACTGCAGGTTGAAACGGGGTGACAACAGGTAATCAGCTGTAAAAACAATCTTGAATATTTTTTCGCCCTGTGTAATCTGGTCTACTTCATCGGCGCTTGTTTGCGCCAGGTACCGGATAATGGTTTTGTTGTCCCTGACGGAGAGATCAAACTTCACGTTCAGGTCGCTTTTATAGGCTTTTTCTCCAACTTTGATAGGGACCTCCTTGAACCGGTATCCTGCCCCGATGATGAATTCGTTGTTCAGGCTTTCAGTGAGCTGATTATTTGCCAGGCTCAGGGCCAGGATCCTTGACTTCCGGAATTCAACACGGGTAATGAGGCTATTCACCCAAGTCCCGTCGAAACCGAAAAGCGGATTCATGTCTTCGCGGATGGATACCGTATTCAACTGAAGCTCAGGGACAAAATTATTCTGGTAGTCGCGCACGTATCCCAGGCCGTCTCTTTCATCTTCCACATAAAGAAAATTCGTGGTGAAGGCATTGATGTTGTAAACCGAGCGGTAAGAATGCATGATGGTGAGTGTTCTGAGGTAGCGCTTAACCCATTCGATGCGGGTAAGTCCGTCGAAAGTCAGGCGCCAGTTCGGCAACATGCTGAAGTATCCGGGGAAGGTTTTCAGGGTTACCTTCCCGGGGTCCTTGCCGGTATATGCCGCCAGGAAAGCAGGGATGATCACATCGGGGGAGGTGGATCCGTAACCATCGGTATATCCGGGTTCAATCGTATGCTGAATGGATCCCTGGTAGTTGTAACCGCTCTGTTCCACACGTTCATTGAACCGTCTGTGCGAGATTGTCTGCCGGTATGATTTGAAACGTTCGAATGTCGCGGATTGGAAACCGTTACTGCTTTTTACGTTTTCAAAGGCCGAACCTATGGTGATAACCGACATGGAGAAACCTCCGTTGACCATCCGGTTGTTGAAATTAAAGCCCCCGTCGGTATAAACGGTATCGTAATAATGAAAGTATTCGCTGCTGAAGTCGGTATACATTCGCTGCATCGTCAGCTCAATGCGGAATCCCTTAAATGGTTCAAAAGTGCCTTTGATATTGAGGTTTTCCGTTTTCGACATGGTATAGGGATTGGCGAATGCATCGTTTTTTGTCAGCCAGCCTTTGGAGGCAGCTTCCTTAACAAAGTCCCGGTCCTGAATGCCCATCAGGAAAGGAAGTCCCGGAGCTCCGTGATAGGTGTCGCCGGTATTGAACCCTACCAGGTTAGGGGTGGGCATAAAACCCATAATTACACTTCCTCCCTGCAGGGAGTAGGACACGGAAATATTCTTCAAACCAATAAGGAACCGCAGGGAATTTTCACCGAGAAAGACGAGGGGATTCTCGCCGGCTTCCACCTGTCCTTCGATTTCCACCAGAAGCCCCGAATAATTCGTATCGGCCACGATGCTGATCCGGTTCTCGTCGATGATTGAAAATTGCGTACTTATTTCCTGTCCGTTCTTATCGGTTACCCTGACCTTGATATCCTCAGTTTTCAGCTTGTGCGAGATATTCCTCGGGGTCCCGGTCCGGAGGAAGAAGTTCTCCTTGCTGAACCTGACGGTCTTCATGCGTACTTCAGCCTGAGGTTGCGGGCTACCGGAATATTTTGAATCGATCCGTTTGAGGTATTTCGACTTGTTGTAAAGCGAAGCCAGGTTAAACGTCGAGCTTGCCTGTATGGTGTTGGCATTGGTAATGGAGTTACCGAGCGATCGCGAGCCTTCAAAAACGGGCCCTTCAAGCCACTGGTAGGAGGATTTGTACTGAAGGTTGAGGGATGTCCAGCTGAGGATGGGGAATTTACCCACCGGTACGTTATAAGTAGTGCTGAAAGTGTGGTTGTAATTGATGGTGCGTCCCCCGTTCAGAATACTGTTCCAAACCGATTTGGACCATTCGCTGTTGTCCCCTTTGCGGAAAAGGTCGTAAGCGCCCGGGATCTCATCGATCCTGGAGAGGTTGTTGATCGTAAAATCGAATTTCAGACCCCTGGTCAGGTCCCAGTTGAGCTCGTATCCCCGGTTCCATACAAAATCCTTGCTTACCGTGGAATCGATCAGGATTTCCCGGTCATCGTATACATTGCGCAATTTAAGCTCATTGTATCTCCGGTCTAAATTAGTCCGGAATGCCAACCGACTGGGGAAGGGGGATATATTAAAATCCTTGATGAACCGCAGATACGGTGATTTTAGTCCCTGGCTCTTCTTGAAGGGGGTGAGTATTTTGGGCCGTGCATTGTAAATATAGTTGAAGGCCAGGCCGTATTGTATGGTATTGTTCCTTTCGACCTCGTAACTGTGTGCCTGCGTTTCGCTGTAGCCGGCCGAAACTGAAAAGTTGGCCGGCGACAGTGCCCGGAACTTCTCAAATTCACGGTTGACGCGCACGTTGGTCAGGTTAATGCTGTTACGTTTCACTACATCCTGGGAAACCTCCTTGATGGCATGCCGTTCTTCTGCGTTGTCAGCCTCATTGATGACATCCTTGAGCAGGCGGTCAGGTTCTTTGGGTGAGTATTCAGGTGTAATGGTCGTTTTTGTGGCACCTACATAAAGCGGAACGGATACTTTGGCTTTTTCGGGCAGCAGCTTGCCCAGCTCGATGTTGCTGGAAATGTCGAACTGGTTGGTTTCTTCCTTGTTCCGGTCATCCACTTTTTGTTCGATACTTCCAAATCCGGGCTTTGAGGTGCTTCCGGCCACTGAAACAAATCCCAGATCGGCCAGGCGAACCTGTGCCCGCGCATTGGCTGCCCAACCGCCTTTGTTGTTAAAATCGGTAAGCCGCAGCTCGTTGAACCATATTTCGGCCGATTTGGCCAGTCCATCGTTGCTGTATGCGTTGTAGGCGTCTCCGGCGTTGCGGACACCGATAAGTATTGCCCTGACGTTGCTCAGGTTAGGGGTTCCCCGGACCTTCAGGATATTCTTGCCCGACTGTTTCCGGTAAACCTTATTCTTGTCGTACAGTTCCGGCCGATCGCCAATGGCCTTATCGCGTTCAACCTTGAGGTCGACAAAATCTTCGAGGGTGATATCGAACAGGTTGCTATCGGGCCAGACAATATTACGGTCCGCGTCACTGTAGTTGGAGTTGGGCGGAGTGAGCAGGAGGGGGACCTCGTATTCGTAATAGTTATCGGTCTGATCAGATCCGATGCGGATAAAGGCGGTCATGTCATAATCGTTCAGGGGTTGATCAATCAGGGCCTCGGCATGAACGAACATTTTGAGCTTTTTGTACTGACGCAGGTCAATGCTCATGTTTTTGTAGGCCACCCGGGCATCACCGTCGGGGAGGTCGTGTATCTTGAACACAATGGATTGCTCGTTCAGCTGGGCCACCTGGGGCTGACTGGGGTCTACAACGCGATCGATACCGGGGGGGAGGATGTAATTTACCGGCGATTTGGCGGCATTTTCCTCGATATTCACCGAAGTGATCTCGAAACTCCCGGGTTCATACTGGTCATTAACAGAAGGTCCTCCTTCGGCAACATTACCGGTATATTTTCTCCATTCCGAACGCACGAGGTGCAGTTCGGCGAAGCGCAGGATCACGGGTTTGGTGAAGCCTGTCAGGTACATACGCATGAATCGGATGGATTTGAAATCCTCGATATTGCCGAATTTGCTCTCATAATCATCGATAGGGATACGGAACTGGTACCAGTTGACCCCGTCGCCCCTGACAATATCGGAGATATAACCATTCTCGGCGTTCATTTCCTCGGGTGTGAGCGTTACATGGTACTCATAATAGGCATCCGTTTCATTCAGGGTGTTGTCGCGGTTGATGTCCTCGGTGTTGGGCAGGGTTGTGGCGGCGGCGAAATCGCCACCGCTCTGCTCGGTGGTAGGTGAGTTTCCCTGCGTGTTGTTATAGTCTTTGTAACGGGAGATGACACCGGCAGTATCATCGTATACGGGACTGAGAAAGTAAAGGAAGTTGTCGTTCGACGGGTCGTTATAGGACTTTTCAAAATAGGGTGTGCCCGGCGTCAGGGTGTTCAGCCAGGAGCTGTACTTCTGCCGCTCATCCTCGTCGTTCATGCCATCGAGTCCGACATCCTGCTTTTCACGGTTATTCGGGTCAGAATCAAATGAATTCACGATGCTCTGGATGGTGGGAACACGTCCCCAGACCGAATTGGTATCGACCTGTACCAGGGAATCAGTTGTAGGCAGGCCATTTTCAAAGAATTTTCTGGAATCCTTGAGCACATCCTCTGAAACTTCACCCAGGTTGAAGTAGAGTTCGCCTCCTGTGTGTAATGAATCCTTCACAAAGGGATCCATCAGCCAGAATTCGATATACTCGATGTTGGAAGTTTCAAAATCGGTAGTCTGGATCTCACGCATGATCCCTCCCCAACTGTTCAGCGGATTAGGCAGCAGACCTTCCGGTGTCAGGGAGGGGTTGAAATTGTAGGGCCCTCTTTCCTGCGGATAGTAGGACAGGTTCATTACCAGCAGCGTGTTCTGGAAACCGGTACCGCTTTCGCGGTTTTTATAAATTTCAGTTTCCAGTACTTCCCTGACAAAAGGATCGTTTTGTTCCTCCTCGGTAATGTTATCGGGCGTACGGCTTTCATCCCTGGTAAACAGGGGGTCGATCGAATACCAGGCGAGTTTGGAACGGTTATAGCCGTATTTCAGGTCGTTGAGGGTACCTGAATAGGCGAACCTGCGCGGGGTACTCGACAGAAACCATGATTGTATGGTCTTCAGTTCCACGGTGGTTTCAGTGCCTTCGAAATCATCTATGTAAGCGACACCCCCTTCGCCGATGACCTTGGCCTGACCGGGGATCAGGTGCGCAAATTCACCTTCCAGGGAAATGGATGATGTTTCTTTGGTTTCGATCAGCGGAAGCTTGTCGATGAGTTTGGTCAGCAGACGGGATTCAGTCCTGTAGCTGGAATTGAGCCCCCATATGGTATTGGAGATGGGCTCATCGCCCATGTTCACTTTCTGGGTAAGGGGTCTTTCGGTCAGATTCATGATGGTAGCCCCGACGTTGAAGTTGTCGGAGAATTTATAGTCGACGTGCGTTCCCAGCAGGGTTTTTGTCTGCAGATTAAAAAGGGCATTGTTTTCGAGGGAGACGGATAGGGCGGCTCCCGACTGGATAAGGCCCTCATTCAGGATCTTCACGCGGCCGAGGGTATAATCCACCGTATAATCCTGGCCTTCTACCAGGGCGATCCCGCCGGAAGATACTTTCACGGATCCCTGGGGAATATTCATGGCATTCAGCTGAATTTCCGATCCGGAAGATGACTGGTAGGAGCCGGCAAGGAAGTACTTGTTTTTTCTGGAGATCTGCCGGGCTTTGGTTTGGGTTGAATCATAGAGCTCCTCAAAGACATACTTGTCGGCCACCCAGTCTTTGGAGGGATCGCCTCCTGTGATGGTATTTCGCAGATCCTTTCCGAAGGGCTCCGTTTGGGTAAAAAAGATCCTCCCGTCGCGGGAATTGATGGTGGTTCCTTCAATGAAGTCGAACCTGCCATCGGGTAACGGCTCATTCCTGGAATCAAGGTTGTCCATCTTCATGACGCGCAGCAGGATCTTTCTGTTAAAGGCAGAATCGGCCTGGTTGTCGGCGATATAATTCACCGGTACACCGGTTTCGTCCTTCCGGTAAAGCACATCGAGGATAAAGTCGGAGCCTGAAACCTGGTAAGCCCCTATGGCATACACATTCTTCATCATAAGGTCCCAGGTGCCTGATTTGGGCGTCAGGCTGGTTCCCTTGAGCAATTTTACCACCAGGGTCTTGGGGGCGCTGATGCCATCGACGGACAGCTCTCCTACCTTGTAGGTCTTGCCCTGCCAGGTATAAACATAGGCAACGGCGAGTACTTCGTCGGAGCGGAGTGATGTATTGAGGGAAATATAACCCAGCTCTGCATTGAGTTTATACTCGCTTTCGGAAAGCCTCCGGGCATTCTCAATTTTTTCAAAATCGGTCCCCCCGTAAAAATTGTAGGCAGATTCGAGGGGAGCAAGCAGGCCGGCGATATCGCTGAAATTACGGATGCCGGAGTACTGATTTGTTATGGTGTTATACAGGGCGTTCAGATCGTTATTCACGGGCAGGTTCCAGCCGGTCACAGGCTGAATGAATTCGGTCTGTCCGAAATAGTTCCTTTCACCGCCGGGGCCGTAACCTTCACTGAGGTCCAGAAGTGCAAGGATATTTCTGGTGTCGGTGGTGGAACTGGATTTGTTGGTCACCCAGACTTCGATTTGCTCGATCCGGACGCCGGAATTCACATAGGGCAGCGACGAAAGCCAGGTATTGTAATTATCCCTGAAGTATTGCGACAGGAAAAAGTGCCGGTTGGCATCGTATTCAGCGGCATCGACATCAAATTCGCTCACCTGTGCTCCGCCCTTCACCTCGATAACCTGGGATTGCCCTCGCTGGTGGCTGAATACGCTGCTCACAAACAGCTTGCCGAACTGCAGGTCCGTCTTGAATCCAAACAGGCTCTGGCTGCCGGTGATCAGGGTTCCGGGAAGGCTGAAAGTGACATTTCCGGCTTCGATCTTTTTAATGATCTCATCCTCTTTGCCGGTATATTCAAGCTTGGTCTTGTTCTCAAAGTCGAAAGCCGCCTCGGTATTATAATTTATTCCCAGTTGCATCTTATCACCTATACTCCCGGTAACATTCATCTGGATCTTTTCCTTGAAAAGAAAAGAACCGTTCTTGCGGTTCTTTTCCGACAGCGCCGGATTGTCAATACGCGACATGCTGTACCCGAAGATCAGTTCTGCTGAACCCTGCGGTACGATGCTGATTGCATCGGTGCCGAAAACCTTGTCAAACGTTTCCCCCATTTTGATGTTACCGAGCAGCGGTGATTGCTGGGGTGTCTTGGTTTCCCGGGATTTCTGCAACCAGTAATCTTTGACGGATGTTTTACGGTCATATTCCATGTACTCTTGGATGGACATGGAAGAGGCCGGCCTGAAATTGAGCTGACCGATCTTTTCCGAAAAAACATATTGACCGGTAACCGGATCAAACACCACAGACTGCTCAATATTGGAAGGATTCCTCAGGTACAGCGGCGAACTGATCCCGGAGCTGGAAAACGGATACCGGATCTCATCCGTGAAAGGATACTGGAGTTTAACGGTATCGGTTTGCGAAAACAGGGATGCTGAAATAAGGACCAGGTAAAATGCCAAAAGGATTTTTAGGAGCGGGCTATTGAGCTGTTTAATGAAAATGATATGTTTTACCAGCCGATCAGTCAAATTCAGGTTTTTTAAGCAGTTACAACTGTTTCAGGGCTTTTTTAATCAATTCTTCAAGAGAAAGGCTTTCGGCAAGGAGGATCTTCCCGATTACCTTTTCAGCTTCGCCCTTGTTAAAGCCCAGGATTACCAAAGCTGATAACGCTTCTTCTTTCAATCTATTGTCCTTAACCGGAAATAATTCCCCGGAGATTTTTTCTTTGCTGATTTTATCACGAAGATCAAGGATAACGCGCTGGGCAGTCTTGGCCCCTATTCCCTTAATGCTTTGAAGCAGGGAAGCATTGCCTTCGAGAATTGCCTGCTGGATTTCAGCGGAGGTAAGTGAGGAAAGCATCATTCGGGCAGTATTGGCACCAATACCCGATACGGTGAGCAGCATCCTGAACATTTCCCTTTCCTGTTTGCTCTGAAAGCCAAAGAGCAGATGGGCATCCTCACGGACAACCTGGTGCAGAAAGAGCTTTACCACTGCCTGGCTATCCAGCCGGCTGTAAGTTGAAAGGGAGATCTGAACAAAGTAACCGATACCAGCGGTTTCGATGATGCAGTAAGCAGGATTTTTTTCGATCAGCTTGCCTTCGATATATTCGTACATGGGTGTGTGGATTTGGCATCAGGATTCGGAGATCTCATCCGAATTAAGCGGATTGGCGGATATTTCACGATACTGCTTTCTGTTTCGGAAAATGTCACAGGCCAGGTAAATGGCTTTTCGAAAGGAATCAGGAGAAGCTTCATTTTTACCGGCAATCTCAAAGGCTGTTCCGTGAGCCGGGGAGGTTCGCACAACCGGCAGACCCGCGGTGAAGTTAACACCTCCCTCGGTAGCCAGCGCCTTAAAGGGTATCAAACCCTGGTCGTGATACATGGCCAGAACAGCATCAAATTTTGTATAACTGCCGGCACCAAAAAAGCCGTCGGCCGGGAAGGGTCCGAAGGCCAGGATACCTTCCTCCTGGGCAATTGCGATGGCAGGAATGATCTCATTCTGTTCCTCATCGCCAAGCAGGCCATTGTCCCCGGCATGAGGATTCAGTCCGAGAACCGCAATTCTGGGACTGCGGATGGTAAAATCGGACAGGAGTGCGTTGTTCATGATCCGCAGCTTATTCAGGATCGTATCCTGCACAATGTATTCATTAACTTTTGAAAGTGGGATGTGTGACGTAACAACGCCAACACGAAGCAGTTCGTTGACCATCAGCATAAGTACTCCGGAGGACCGGAACCGGGTCTCAAAAAACTCGGTATGCCCGTTGAAATTAAACTTGTCAGATTTTGTATTGGCTTTGTTGATGGGTCCTGTGACAATTGCATCCAGTTTGCCGTCGGCAAGGTCTCTGGCTGCTGCTTCAAGGGCTTTCAGCGATGCCTCCCCGGCATAGGGAGTTGATTTGCCCAGTTCGACCCTGGCGGAATCATCGATACAGTTGATGATATTGGGCCGCCGGGATATGGCTTCGTCAACGGTCCGAACGGTATTGAAACTGAAATTTTCAAGATCAAGCGCTTTCCGGTGATAGGCAGCAACCTTGGGAGAACCATAAACAACGGGGGTACACAGGTCGAAGATACGGTTGTCGGCCAAAGATTTCATGATGACCTCATAACTGATGCTGTTGATATCGCCCTGTGTAATGCCAAGTATAATCCTGTCGCCTTTCATATCAGATGAATGTGATTTGGTTAATCGTTATCGGGTAAAGGTAACAAAAATACAGTAAAGAGTTACGGGTAACTGGTAACGAGTAATGAGCAAAGAGTAACAAGCAACTGTTCACGGGTAAGCATAAAAATATTAACTTTGTCAAAAAAATCAAGATGGGATTGCTCAGGACCATACTGATCCTTTTCATTATTTTTTATGTGATCAGGCTGTTTACCCAGCATATTTTGCCGGCACTTTTCTACAATTACATGGATGATAAAATGGAGGAGTTTACGCGGAAGCAGCAGAAACAGCAGAAGCGGCAGAAGGAACAGGCCAGGCAGCGTGAGGGGGAAGTGACGATCGATTATTCACCCGGGGGGAGCTCGAAAAACAAGCCTGCCAAAGGGGATTATGTAGATTATGTGGAAGTAAAGGATTAGCGCTTCGGCTTCATGCAGGGTGACGCGAATGTCATGCTGCGCAAAGTCGAAGCAGCTTAAGCAGTAAGTAATTTGATCTTCTTGGCCAGGTTGGAGGCAAACACAAAATCATTCAGGTTTTCATCCGTGGCATCCAGTATTTCTTCTCTGGTCCCTTCCCAGCCCTTGCGGCCTTCGTGAATAAATACAACTTTTTCACCGATTTCCATGACCGAGTTCATGTCATGTGTGTTGATCACCGTGGTCATGTTGTATTCATGTGTAATTTCACTGATAAGATCATCAATGACCAGGGCAGTTTTAGGGTCAAGTCCCGAGTTGGGTTCGTCACAGAAAAGGTATTTGGGATTCTCAACAATA
>JGI11641J44799_10000124_pt1 | contig 20710 bp, 14 predicted proteins | sample WetSurSiteA1Bulk_FD_44799 | JGI IMG/M metagenome (IMG submission 44799) | reverse complement strand
CATAAATGCCAGACCAAAATAGGAGTAATCTTGCTGATTATTTTCGTCGTTCTCGCTGGCATGGTATTTGTCGGGTTGTTATAATCTAATCTCATTTTTTAAAAAAAGACACGTGAGTTGAGAAACAACTTTGGGTTTTTTTAAGTTACGATACACCAGACCGCTCTATCCTCATTTCATGGATTGTGAGGCTGAAACAATTTTTCTTTTTTGTCACTTTTTTAAGGTTTATTTTTAAGAACACCCGATTCCAGGGGAGCAAAGCCTTCGGGGGTATGCATGACGGAAATTTTCAGCTATGAATAAATACCCCGAATATAGATGTATAATCCGATCACTGGAGTGATATATTATGGAAAAAGCACGACCTATTGGTGTTACAATTATGGCCATCGTGGCGATTATTGCTGCGGTTAACGCATTTATTGTTACGTTACAGATGTTACATCTGCTTCCAACGTATCTTGGACCTATTGCATTTTACCAGTTTAGTCTCATAGGGGCTATTATCTGGGGGTTCATAGCCTTTATATGGCTCGGCATAGCCGGGGCCCTTTGGGTAGTCCATCCGCAGGGATGGTTGTGGATGGTGCTGATTGCTACTTTTGACCTGATCTACGGCATTATCTGCGTTCTGGGAGGTTCGTCCTGGGAGGCAATGGCGCCGCTTATTATTATCAGCGGACTGGTATTGATCTACTGCCTGCTGCCTGGCACAAAACAGTCATTCGGGATTCCCCAGTAGTTGGGTAATCACATCCCGAAAAATAATCTATTTTGTTTTTTTCTCCGTTAAGTCATATCAAGAGAACGCCAAAGAGCGATTTCTGGAACGTCCGGATTATTGATACTATCTGATTCTGGAATATCCTGAAGATATTATCTTCTCAATTGAAGAATCTGCAGCCAGTCCCGGACTCTTTTTTGGATCATGGGATAAGGATTCTTTGAAGAATCCTTGCTATATACGGTTATCCTGCAAGGATGACATCCATAACAAAAGGCACTATGATCGGTTTCAAAAACCAGACCGTTTTTACTGCGAAGAAAAAAATATTTTTACGTTTTATAGTATTATCGCTTTTTCATAAGCACTACTGAGAGTAAACCCACAACACAGAGAGCTCCCAGGATCGGGATCGGGGAAAGAGGGGACTGTGTTGGTGTTGGTGCTGGCAGTTTGGTAAGAGCAGCATTGATTACTACATTCTGCCCGGGACTTATTGTGCCCGTACTGGTATATGTCTTATACCCTTCCAGTTTGATGTCAACGGTATACGTCTTTGCCGCGTCGATTGGAACATTATCAAAGGACAACGGTGTGACACCTTTGTATGCATTGTTGATATACACGTCAGCCCCGCTTGGGTCGGAATAGATATCTGCGCTCGCTGTTGTCGGAGTGCCTGAAGCGGGTGCGAGGACTGCTGAAACCTTTGCTGTTGACCCTGCAACGATCTGTGTTGCTGTTGTATAATCAAGGTATCCTGATTTTTTTATGGCAACAGTATACGTGCCAGGTGACAGACCAGTGATATAAAATGGACCGGAAGAACGTGTTTCTCCCTGGTAGGCACTATTGAGATAAATTGATGCACCGGATGGTGAAGAGGAAACCTCGAGATCGCCGGTAGTCGGATTCGAGACCGGGGTGAGAGTGGCAGTCATATAAACGGTCTGATCGGCGTTCACCGTCATTGATTGTGAGAAATCCTTATAACCGGATTTTTTGAGAAGGACAGTATGTGTACCAGCAGCGAGGTTACCTACGATCTGGTTCGTGTACCCCTGATAGATGGTATCAACATACAGGCTCGCCCCTACCGGGTTAGAAGACACTGATATTGACCCGACCTGCTTATTTGGTGTAAGGGTTGCATAAACAGTGCTTGTTGCACCCGGTTTTACTTCGATACTGGTCGAGTAGGTCTGGTAACCTGATTTTGATACCTGGACATTATGCCATCCGGTAGGAACATTACTGAAGGTTCCGGTTGTGGTAAGTTGATCATACCCGTTATCCAGGATAGCTGAGGCACCGGAGGGATTGGAAGTCACGGTGATATACCCTGTCTGAACAACCGGTTGTAATGTGGCATAAACACTAATGGTCTGATCCTGAGCAGGGTTTCCGGAGTAGTACTGGCTCCAGGTCTGGTAGCCGGTCATTGAAACCGTGATTGTGTGACCAGGAGTTCCGGTTGTGCTAACAGTAATTGTGACAGGAGTCAGTCCATAGTTTGTGCCATCAAATACTACACTTCCACCGCTTGGGCTTGAACTGACCTGGTAGTATCCTTTCCCACTCCCGGGAGCGGGGGTCGGAGCGGGGGTCGGTATCGGAACAAGTTCAGCATGGACCGGGATGTGCTGTCCTTCTGCCGGATTCCCGGCAAAATACTGGCTCCATGGCTCATATCCTGCCATATTTACATTGATTGTATGGCCGGGAGTGCCAGTGACCATTATTATGGCTGTGGTCGGTGTTTTTCCAACCGATGATCCATCAACGGTAACAGCTGCACCGCTAGGACTTGATGTGATGTCATAATAACCCTCACCTCCACCAATAGGTTGAGAAATATTCGCAGATCCTATCCCTGTCATCCCAATCAACGCAAATGCGATGATTACTATTACCAAAAGCCACTTTTTCATAGTATATCTGAACTGGTTTTTTAGGATTATAAAAGGATCGAAAAAATTTAAAAATGATTTTTAATGCTGAATCGATGACAAAAAAATTCTTCCCGTTTTTAATTAAGACGAACTCTGTCGATTACAAGAGTTTGGGTTAACTACTGATAAGAAAATGAGATTGTTTGAGGGATTTATTCCTCATCAGAGTGGATTGACCTTAAGATTTGCTGATTTGTAGATCAGGATCTTTGTTCCCGTTAAATTAAACAGCGTGAGCTGGTCACCGGAAATTTCATACTTTGCTGCTGTTGGTAGTAACGAGAAATACTGATATTCCTGTTGCATAACCGCTTCCGCACACATCATCATTGTCGAAGTTGGCTGGGTAATGGTGATACCATTCGAAGCAGTTGTTGTGTATCCTGCAGAATACTGGTTGCATCCACCAGTTCCGGACAATTTCCAGTTCGATCCGAAAACCGCATTCGTCGTGCTTCCGATCATAACTGACTGAATAGCACCCTTGCCATTGTTATAGGAAAACAAGTTCCAGGTACCAGAAAGGGGTACAGGTACACGTTTATTGTAGATCAGGAGCTTTGTTCCGGCTGAATCAAACAAGGAAAGTTGATCACCAGCAATTTCGAATTTTGTCGCTTTTTGCATCAGTGAAAGGTACTGGGTTTCCTGTTGCATCACGTTGTTGGCACAGGCCATCAGAGTCGTTGTCGGTTGGGATATGGTAATACCATTCGAAGCAGTTGTTGTGTATCCTGCAGAATACTGGTTACATCCGCCAGAACCGGCAACAATCCAATTTGCCTGGAAATTCGCGGTAACCCCACTTCCCATAATCACGGTTTCAATACCTCCTCTGCCGTTGTTATAGGAATTCAGATCCCATTCACCAACAATAGCAGATGGTGTTGCAATGGGTTGTGTCACAACGGGCAATTGTGTCGCAACCGTTGCCGGGGTAGTTGGTGGTGTTGCAGGCTGGCTGGTGCATCCTGCAAAGCAAATCATGAGCGTAAAAATGCCCAGAATTAACAGAAGTAATTTTTTCATACCTCTATTAAATAGAACCTTTGTACTTAAACATTTCTTTATGTTTTAAAAATGGGAAGGATTTACACGTGTTCTATACTATGAACCAGTTTAAAAATCATGAAAATTACTGATAAGGAAAGCCAGCAACCTAAACAAGAAAATGGCATAGGTTATTTTACAACTCAGCTTTACCTGCAACACGCTTTTCCCTCATCTGCCGGATTGTTATCCCTATTATCAAGGCAACAACCGAAGAAAGAACAAGAAGTGCTGACATGTACTGATTTGCTGAGGCAATAACAATGACCAAAAGAATTGCCGTTAATGGCGCTCCCAGGGCAAGGGTTACTACTGCAGCCATGGTGCATAATACGAATATTCCAACCGGAACGGTCGGGAATGCGAGGCTCAAAGCCAGTCCAATCATCGTGCAGGTAAATAATGTGGGGAATATCGGACCACCGAGATACCCACTCTTAAACGATAATGCGAGCAGCATTATTTTCAGGACTGCCATCAGGAGCAACATTAAAATCCCGTACTGAGCAGGATTCTCGACAATTGCGTGGATGGTCGTCTCACCGGAAAACATCAGTTCTGGGATAAAATAACAGACACCTGCAATGATCACTCCGGCAAACAGGATTCGGGTGATAATCTTGTCCTTGAATGCCTTTTCCATCGCGACCCCCATTCCGTTCATTACAATTCCCATGAATATAGCAACCAATGCACCGAGGATACCAAGGATAAAAGCATATAAGACATACGAGAGGGTTATTTCAGGAATTGCAGGAAACAGGAGGAAACCTGCAAAGGAATGTAACCCAAGCAGGCTAAAAATAAAAAACCCAATGACACCTGCAATGAGATTCCAAGCCAGAAATGTCAATGCATCTTTCCTTCCGACATTGAATTCGGTTGCAAATACTGCTGTAAACAAGGGGCTTCCAATGATCCCGTTATATGCCGATGACAGAGCAGCTACATCAAATCCAAGAGCTGTGTCTTTGGATATTGCAAGTTTTTCCCGAATCCATGTGGATATTTCCATAATAAGGAATGCCAGGGGACCTTCCGGACCTACACTTGCTCCGGAAAAGAGGGAGAAAAAGGAAGAAAGAAGGGTTCCCGGGAATGTTTTATAATTTCCCTCGTGTCCTTCACCCTTCATTGAGTCAGTAAACCCACCATGGATCACATTCGGTGCTTGCAGGTATTTCTCGCAAAGTCCGACCAGCAGTGAAAATACAAGAACTCCAACGATGATTGTCCAGGGATTAGCCTGAACAAAATCATTCATCCAGATGACTGCGTTAAGATAGATATATGTTTCAAGCCATACGGAAGTAAAAAGTATGGCAATAATCGCAATGAAAATTATCTGCCAGATTTTTGGGTTTATAGTCTGACCCATAGAGGTTTCATCCATGATGTGTATTCCCGGAATTCCTTTAGTTTTTTCTTCATATCATCTTTTCATTATTTATTTTGAGGTCCTATTGTGCGGGTGGGTGACTCCACGACTTCTTTGAGCTCCGGTGCACAGGGACCCGAAGAAGCCATCTTTCCGGCGTACCATGTAATGGCAGGGTTTGCAGAAATTCCATGAGCGAAAACACTGATCAGGACCGTGGTACTTACGACAACAGCAATTACCGGCAAACCTGGTATATCCGGGGCGTCATTGAGTGTAATGAGCATCAGGACAATCGATGCAAGACCCCGTGGACCAAACCATCCCATGAACAGGACGGTTTCTGATCGCAAACCGGATTTTATGAATGATACTGCAACGGGAAGTATCCGGATGAGGGTGAGACTCAGAACTGCATAGATAATAACAACTGCAGTGATGCCAGGTATCAGACTTGCCACAATTACCCCGAAAATGAAAAACACTGCAAGGCTGAAAATTTCTCCTTCGGTAGAGGTAAAATCTATTATTGATTCCCCGACTCCCCTGCCGGTAAGTGTTGTGGCAAATCCTCCCACAAATGCAGCGATAAACCCACTTCCGCCGACAGCAGTTGCCACAACATAGGATATCACTGCGAGTGCAAGAAAACCAATCCACTGGAATTGTCCCGTCATCAATCCCTTATCCTTTGCCTTATGGACGAGATATCCTCCCAAGAGGCCAATAACGAGTCCGACAAAAATTCCCAACCCAATCTGCTCAATAGCAAATAAAATCCATTGACTGGCAGGAATATTGGCTTTTTCTGCCTGAGCAAGAACTAAAAATAAGGCAAAAAACGGGATTGCTCCCCCATCATTCAATCCGCTTTCGACATTCAGCGCCTCACGGATCCTTGCCGGGACTTTTGGACTGTTCACAATTACCTGACCCAGTCCGGCATCCGTTGGTGCCAGGATAGCTCCAATCAGTGCTGCTTCCGGAAGAGCAAGGTCGGTAAAACAGAGTATTGCGATGACGGCCCCTAAAAAAATTGTCAGCGGAAGACCTATCAACAGTAATCTTGAAGGATAACTCCGGTTTGCTTTCAATGACCTGAAATCTATTCTTGCTGCATCAGAAAAGAGGATTAACACCAGCGCAAGTTCTGCAAATGCCAGAATTAACTCATTATTTGCCCCAAGGGAAAGAATATCAAGACCTTCAGGACTGACCAGCATACCTATCGCGACGAAGATCATCGGTGCCGTGACCATTGAACCTTCAATCCGGTTCGAGATCAGGGAATAGACAAAAATCGCTATTGAAAATATAATCAGCCCGACGAAGATTGCAGAGGTCATGGCAATCTAATAATTACGATAATACCTATATAAATAGTATGAATTATTTTTTAGAGGTTCTAATATGGGATACCAATGAATGATCAGTCAACAATATTTTCATCCATATTAAGAAAACGATGTTAAAACTTCATTTAGCAAACAAAATTGAAACAATTTTCAGGATATTTTTTTAGCAAAGGATTAAATGATATTTTTTTCTTGCTCATTTTTTTCCTTAGATACGACTTATATATTTCAACGCAATAAGAATTAGAATTGGGTGCACAAGTATGGAATTGCTCCAGGATGAGAAGATCATCATGCAGGATGATGCCAAATCTGATTACTTTGGCAAAGGGATACTCTATATGACCAGCAAAAGGATTGCCCTCGAAGTTAAAACAGGCGGTTTCCTGTCAAAAACTACCGAGGTCAAGCTCGACAAACCATTAGGAACAATCAAAGAGGTTTCAGCTCCTGGTGGAAAAGAGCTGAAGATCCAGTTCGAAGGGAGTGTGGAACCTACAAGTATCTTTGTGGGAAACGCAGCAAAGTGGGAAGCAGCTATTAAAAGTGCATTAACCGTCTCCGGAAAGATGTAAAGCGATCGGATAGTCCGGCAAGTCGAATCATAGCAGACTTGAGATCATTATCCAAAACTTTTTTAAAACTATTTGCCAAGTGGACAATACATCCTGATGATTATTTTCTATAACCAGAAAATACCCGGGAATAGTTCGTGACAATCGGACTCATTTTTTTTTGAGGGAGCCCCGAACTGGCTACAAGCATTTGACCAGTTTGCTGAATCATCATTGCTCGTATTCATTTTTCCGGTCGATGAGTGTCTGTTCATGGCGGACTGCACTGCAGTTTTTTACAACCCGTTTCAGGAAGTAATCTTCGACGGGGAATCATACTACCTGATCACAGCCAGATGGTTTTATACGACCTTATTCGGAGCGTAAAAAAGAGCCCATTAATATATAGCATCATACGGTTTATAACACAACTTTTCGGGTAATTTTCAAGCATTTTTCCGCGATAAATAACATGAAAGTAAAAAAAATTAAACCTCCTTAAGGAAATTAAACTAAGCATAAGACTAAAATCTCGTTTTTTGTAAATTGGCTTTAATGAAATTGCGGATTTGAGTGGTAAATCTCCATCAAGAAGAGAAAGTTGAACAATTTTTCTTTAATTATTGAAAATAATCCTGGAGAGAAGTATTATTTTTCATCATTATCAGAAAGAGGGAAATACTGCTGATAGACCTGCCTTCGTTCGTCGATATCGGTATGCAGGTAAATTTCAGTTGTCTTAATTGAGGTATGGCCAAGATTTTCCTGCACTACCCTGAGATTTTTTGATCGTTTGTAGAGTTCGCTTGCATAGCTGTGCCGGATTTTATGGGGAGTAATTCCGGAAGGAGCATAATTCTTGAAGATATGCTGTATCGCCCTCGATGAGATATTTTTTCCCTGCTGCCCAACAAAAACAGGTCCCTCAATCCTGTTGCCGATGAATTTCAGAATGTCGGCACGGGTATCATCATCAATAAAAACGGTACGCATCTTATCGCCTTTTCCCCGGATCCTGATAGTATGTTCGTCGAAATCAATATCCTCAATATTCATATTGCACAGTTCTGATACCCGTACACCGGTAGCATAGATTGTTCTCACAATAAGTTTGTCACGGGGATCATCTATGGAATCTAACAGACGAAGCACCTGGTTGTGCTTGAGGTATTTTACATCCTGTTGCTTGATCCGAGGCCGGTCGATACCCGTCAGAGGGTTTGCAGTGACTGCTCCCTGAGTATACAGGAAGCGGTAAAAGGAACTGAGTGTTGAAATAATGCGATGAAAGGTCTTAGGCTTGTAGGTTTGCATCGATGAGACAAAAGAGAGAAAATCGCTGGCAATTACCGGGGTGACATCTACACTGGTGTCCAACCGGGCATTGTCAAAATCTTTCCAGTAGATAACCAGTTTTGTCACATCAGTATGGCGGCGTAACCAGACATAATAGCCAAAATGCCTGATTACCTGTTCATAACTGTCAATTGTGCGGGGGGAGTAATTACGCATCCTTAGGTAAGTGCGGTAGCTTTTGAGCCACTCCGAAAAATACCCGCTTTCCATGGTCTATTCTATCTTTCCTCAAATAAATAAAGGTTTGCGCAGAATAGACGTTCTACGAAGTTTCCGATTTTGAATCAAACCTGACATCTTTGAGCAACCATTCAAAGTGTCCAATTCCATGAAGGGTGGTTTAACTGATATTACCAGATAGAACAATATCACCTGCTTTTTTGTGTGAGTATCATTTGAATGAAAAATTCATTTCAATAGCTAGGTGAAAACACGGTTTATTTCAAAAGGAGGGTCCCAGCTATACCCGGCAGCCTGGAAAGGCCTTCAGAAGCCCGCTATTGCGGTTTGTCGTCAGAGGATCTGGAAAAAAACGGTTGCATGAATATAATAGTACCTGATCAAACCTTTTTCCCAAACTAAAGGAAGTCTGTTAATTAACAACTACTTTTACCAGATTGACCAAATTGGGAGAATTTTTTTAAAAACCCTGAAAAATATTTTCATTTGCCAAACCAGGACCATAGCAAGAATTTCTCTTCAGATCAATCATCGCCCGGTTGATTTTATTGTATTTGGGATTCACTACCAGGTTACTATCAGAATCGTCTGATTCTGGACATTTTGCTAATAAAAACGACCCCTCCTCCGTTCCAATATCTTCGAATTCAATGCTCCTGTGATGACTGCTATTATTCTATGAAAGGGTTATTAATGGCAGGTTCCCTGGAGAGAAAATGTAACCCCAACCAGTATTTTGAAGATATTCTCCCATTAAAAGTCCTGACAAATTCTGTGTTTTAAATAAATTTTGATCAAATATTAGCTAACCATCTACGTTCAGGAGAGTTGTTTTGCTCATTTAACAGGATATATCCTTCCTTGATTCCTGGCATAAAAAAAAGATTGTTTTATTTGTCGACTGATTTCCTGGATTTGAAATTGGAGAAATCTCATTTATCAAATGGTTATACAGATTTTTGTCTTTCATTTCGTGCATGAGGATGTCAAATATCCCTTCTATTTTACATTTGCTTCCGTTCCTTTTTCACAATTAGTAATATTCAAAATCTATCGGTGGAATCAACTCGTAAAATTAAAATCTGGATTATTTTGAAAATGTGAAAAAGCCCGGAATACTGTTCAGTTGAAAAAGATCCAGATTCTTGACTGAATGTTCCACTTGAGATAATTACAAAAAATACAAAAGATAATTCCCGCACGTTTTTCATGCGATATAATTTTACCAAAAAACCATCGTCATATAAAAAACTCCATAAAATTTCAATTTTAAAGGTTGGATGCTAACTGATTTTGATCTCAAGTAGCATCTTAAAAAGAGGTTACTAAATATTATTAAAATCCTGGCATTAACGGTTATTTTTTGAATAGCGTCATAAATTGTGGGTATTCTGCGGTCGTTGCCAATCAAACCAATCTATCAAATAAACCACATGATGCTATACACTAAAGGCATTATGAGCACCAAAATTTTCACCTTATGCACCCCATTCAATTGTCGTGTATATCATAAGTAAAAAATTTTGTAAAAATAAAAACAAATCCGGGTTTTCCGATATATGCATAGAAAATGCAATAGAATTACAAGAAGGATTCAAGAATTTTAAGTTTGGAACAGTATTGGAGAGTAAAAAAATTCTGACTATTAACCTATCAAGCACCAATTCGGGTTGTAGGCATATTTGACAATTACTTTCCTGAATAAAGATCCCATAAAAGTTACACGAATTTTTATGTAGGTTAAAATACTGTCTTGGGCCTGGAAAGAATCCGGATACATTTGAAGTGGCGATAAAAAAGTCTGTAATTCATAGCGCAATTGCCCTGATGGCGATCGCTTCACCTTGGTTACTTATTAGATGAATCTCCGCGATTGAACACAAAAAGAAGCCAAACGATTATAACATTTCAAATAATTTTCAAGAGATTTGCCTTGCTCCATCGGCCGGGATATCGGTAACCAAAGAATCAGGATATCAAAAAAATTACTCTTAGATCCGTTTGATGTTTTTCTGGATCGTTTTTCAAGAAATAATCCTGCCAGGCAAATCTAAAACCAATCAGTCTGGTGACTATCCCTGTTTAGGATATGACGCCAAGGAAAGAAATTGATCGCCCTGTCGAATCAGGATCATATTTTTTCAAATAGTCGATACTTTTATCGATCTCGGAATACTGGATTACATCCAATTTCTTAACTCGTTCGTGCCATCGAAAGTAATTTTTTTAGTACCTTTACCATAATAGATTTAAGATAAGGATTTTTTTCAAATTTTTCTACAATTTTCCTTTTTTCGACGGTTATCTTTGACAAAAACCAGGTAAATTTATTAATATTTTAATAGCAATAAACCATATAATGCTATACACAAAGTGGCATGATAAGCAGTCTGGTAGTTCCGTCATAACGGGTTTTGAACAAAATGAAAATAGATCATGAAGGGGGTTAGAAAATGGACGATGCTCGCATCCAGCAGGAAATTAACAAATATAAAAAATTTAAGAAGGTAGATGGTGCTACCTACCGGAAGGTAAACCAGTTTCTGCGAAAGAGAACCTATATCACCGCAAGGGAATGGGCACTTGCCCGATTATGTACGGATTTCCGAACTTCCGGTGGTGCAGAGATGACATTCATTGGTCAACATCTCCCGGAACTAGTACCCTTCATGGAAGATACTTATTCACCCCAGGCTGTCAACCAGGCACGCAATTCATTCAAAAAGAAAGTGCGGAAGGCCAGCGCCACATTTTTCTATGGTGCGATGTGCGGGTTTTTTACCACTGATGAGCTTGATGATCTCCTCTTTGAAGCAAGTGAGGTAGCACGGTTTCTTTTAGAGGTTGAAGGAACAACCCTGGACATAGATGAAGAAATTGACATTGAAGATCGTATCACCAAAGTTATGAGGAGTGTGGGGGAAGCGGCAAAAACCATTCTTAAGTCACGGGCAGAAGATGAGGGTCAATCAGATCAGGCACCGCTTCCAATGCCACAAAAAACCGCTGCGGTTATTAGTTCTCCCGTAATTCCATCCCAAACGACTGACAAAAAAAGAACCAGAAAAAAAGTAAAGGATATACCTCTTGCACCCGATTCGCAATCACCAGAGGCAGTATCGGAAAACGGAGAGATTCTCCCCATAAACAAGAAAAACATTCCATTGGAAGGATCACTCTTATCGAAGGAAACTACTTCTGATGATACTCAAAAAACACCAGTGAACAACCCTTCGATAATTACTTCAGAAATCAAACCAACAACTGACAATTCAGAGAATACCCAGAAATAGGTCGCTACTAGTAATGTAAAGAAAATTATAATGGAGAGAAACACATGAAAATAATTCAGATTGTAGGATCATCAAATTCCGGAAAGACCACATTTATCAAAAATCTTATTCCGGAATTAAAAAAATTGGGAACTGTAGCAGTGATAAAACACCTGGGGGACCATACCTATCATATTGAAGAAGGAAAAGATACCACTGTTTTTTTTGATGCCGGCGCTGATATTTCCGTAGGAATTGACTCTTGTAAAGCAGTAATTGCATTGCGCACAAATACTCTGGAGGATATTTTTGATATGCTGTTTGATCATGGTATGGACTTTGCCATAATTGAAGGTTTTAAACGGCGATCATTTCCCAAAATTGTCATCGGCAGCCTATCTGCCGATAAGTGCGTCCTGAGCAACCCTGAAGTAAGTGATGTCATCACATCGCTCGATCTCTTTGATAATTTTTCCCGGTAACATATAGAATAGTGAGGAAAACACATGCAACCTGTAAAATTTGAGAAACGTCTGTTTGGTACCAATGGTGTGCGAGGTATTGTTGGAAAAGACCTGACACCGGAACTGGTTGTAGCTATTGGTGAAGCATTCGGAACAATGCGGAAAGGGTGTATTGCAGTAGGAAGAGATACAAGGACATCAGGTGAAACACTTGTAAATGCAATGAAATCCGGCTTGCTCGCCACAGGATGTGATATTGTTGATTGCGGAATCCTCCCGACACCGGCTCTCCAATATATTGTAAAAGGGCGATTTGATGGCGGGGGAATGATAACTGCTTCCCACAATCCACCTGAATATAATGGTGTGAAAATTATCGAGCCTGATGGCACGGAAATGGGGGATGAAGAGACTCTCAAGCTTGAAAAACTTATTTTTGATCGCTCATTTTCTGCAAAGACCTGGGAGAGTGTCGGGAACGAAGTGAATGCCCCTCACCTTATCAGGAATTATATCAAATCGATCGTCAATCACTTTCCTCCTAACATTGGATCCGGCTTTACGGTAGTAGTTGATCCAGGATCAGGTCCAGCCTGTATTACAACGCCCCAAATTCTCACTGAATTGGGTTGCAGGGTGTTCACGATAAATGGAATAATGGATGGTACCTTTCCCGGAAGGTTACCTGAACCTTCGCCAGAAGGTCTCAAAAGACTGGCAGATCTGGTAGTCAGCACTGGATCTGCATTTGGCGTTGCACACGATGGCGATGCAGACCGTGCTGTTTTTATTGACGAAAACGGACAATTTATTGAAGAAAACCAGGAGTTTGCACTGATGGCTAAGCATATATGCCATCAAAAAAAAGGAACCGTGGTTACTCCGGTAAGCACATCGCACCTTGTTGAAATGGTAGTGAAAAATGAGGGCTGCTCGATTACTTATACTCCCGTGGGAAGCATCTATGTTGCCCGTACAATGCGATCTCTTATTGAAGATGGAAAAGAGGTAGTTTTTGGAGGTGAAGGAAACGGCGGACTCATTTTCCCCGAACATCAGTTTTGCCGCGATGGCGGTATGACAGCTGCAACGATGGTGTTTATCCTTGCTGCAAACAGAAAACCACTTTCGACACTGGTAAATGAATTACCCATACGATTTTTGATTAAGGATAAAATCAGCACTCCTCATGGAATAAAATTACTTGAAACTCTTGAAATGGCATATTCCAAGGAAAAAATTGACCGCACAGATGGGATAAAAATTTTCAGGAATACGTCTTGGGCATTAGTACGTACTTCAGGAACAGAACCTATGATAAGGATTTTAATCGATGCCGAAGATAAAAAGAGCGGTGAAATTTTTTATAAAGAGCTGATGACCCGTATTTCTGAAATTGCATAAAAAAGTGATGAAGCCCGGTCGATAAAATATTTCGAAATATGGATTTATCATAAACCTTTTTATTGAAAGCGAATTCGAAAGATAATGAAAATTTGTGGCTATTTTCAATATATTTTCGAAAATTTTGGTTCAATAAAGAAGAATATCGATAATTTTGCTTTATTATTGTGATACGGATTAAATTTAAGCGTAAATATTATCAAAAAGTTTTTTAACTATTTAGGTTAAATTGTGTTTAACAACTGATAATATACTTCATGGATAAAAGAATGATCAGTTCTCCGGAAATTGTTAGGAAAGTTCAGCAGGCTCTATCACCAGAGGATTGGAAAGTCATTGAGTCCAGCATAGCGGAAATAAATCAGGGACAGGGAAGACGGGCTCAAAAGATGCTTGAAAAGGATATTTTCACCCTGATTACGAATTACGCTTTTAAAAATAATAAACCGGAACTATTGCTCGCCCTGTCAGGATTTGCCAATAATGATATTGATAGATTATTCTCCCAAATAATATTGAAATATATCATAACCCAGGATGAAAAATGGTTGAAAACTGTTTTTCCATTATCAGAAACTTTAGGGAAAAAAAGTTACCAGTCGCGGATATTTGCAATGATGGCAAAAACCCTGATCGAAGCAGGCGTTTCCAAAGCAAATCCAGGGTTCATCACCTCAGGAATGATTTTGCTTGAACGAATCAGTTTTAGAAAATATCGTTCAGATGTTATGATCGATATTATTCCTCTTCTGATTGAATGGGCTGTTATCACACGGGATGAAAAGCTTTTGATCCGTTCACATCTACTTACTGAGGAAATCAATGATATTTCAAAACGTGCAGTATTAAACGCGGAACTTGCACAAGCATTGGCAAGCATTGCAATTCTTGAAAAGAACAGGGTGCTTTATGTTGACAGTCTCCATAGCGCTGCATGGATACATCAAAAGATACGAAGGCAGGCATGCATCTCATCTATCATTGAAAAGGGAGCCAGATCTGTCTTTGGAAAAGAATTATTGGATATTGCACTCTTTATCCAAAATTTTGATGATCTTTCAGAGGAGGGACAACTTGAAATTGTCGGAGCCCTGACCGAACAGTTATTGGAGCGGGTAAAGGAGAAGTCCCAGATTATCACTATTCTTCAGACTCTTTGCGAAAGGATGCCTTTTGTATCCAGTGTCCTTGTTATCCATCTCCTTAAAAAAGCAGAAGTATCAGGAGATTTATGGTACCTTTCAGCTGCGATAACACTTCATCAGATATTTTTGGAGAATGAGGCATATCCCCTTCGGGAACTCGTTCGTGCGGGAGTTTCTGTTGCCAAACGATCAAACCATATGCCGGTTCTGTCGGATCTGATCCCAATTATTGATAAGAATAGCAACCCGGTCTTTTTATCCCGTATTTACCTTCAGTTTTCCCAGATTATGCTTTCTTCGGGGGACTTTAGTGCTGCTCTTGACATATTCAGAAAAATCAGCCATGAAACAGAAATCCTGCCCCAATTTGAAGACTCCCTCATCCTTCTCNTGAAAACCGGGATTTTGAAAGATCGCATACTAGTGGTCAACGATACTATCCTCAAACGGCTGAACANGGATATTGTTAACAGTTCAATATACCGGGCCATTATTGAATTGAGTTCGGATAATCCCTTTGAGGACATCATTTCCCATTCTCAATCAATAAATGAACTTATTTTACATCACCCCATGCGGGACCGGCTCCTTGTGGAAAGTATTACAATTCTCATCGACCGGGGATTTCTCGAATTACATGATCCGGGAATCCTGTTAAAACTTGCCGAATCGATCAAAGAACAGGCATTAAAAGAGCAGGCCATTTCTAACATTATTATTCAAATTGCAAAAATCGGGGTTCAGATTAAAAACCGTGATTATCTCCAGAGAGCCGTCGGTCTTACCGGTGAAATTAATGATCAGGAAACCCGCTCTATAACCCTTGGTAATATTATTGATGAAGCTTCAATTCTTGCCGCCCAACAAGGAGATCTCAACCTTCTTTTAAGGATGAGAATATGGTCAAGCTCCCTCTTGGAAAACGATTTGGCCGCAAATGCGATGGCAAATATTATTGGAGGGATTATAAAATATGCAACAGATAAACAATCTCCAGTCGCTCTCGAAGAAGCGTATCTGATCGCACAGGACATTGGCGATCCTGCGTTAAAAACCCAGCAATTCGAAAGGATCGCGGAAAATTTTGTAACGATAGGATGTACCCTGTTAAAAGAGCAAAAGCTTCGCAGAGATCCTGATGATTTTGCCACAGAATTATATCCATTTGAACGTGGCTTATCAATACTAAAAGAGAACGTCAAGGTGCCGTGGATTTCGTTAAAGATTGCCGGAATTATTGATATTATCCTTTCATATTCACGCGTAAGTAATAACCCGGATTATGCAATACCGCTTGCAATGTTCTCTTCAGAGATAAAAAATCCCTTGGAAAGAGACGCCATGATGTCTCGGATTATCTCGAATCTTAACGAGAACCTCACGTACCCTGATTCAACAGATTCCTATGAAATTATGACATTTCTTTTAAAAAGAAATGTATATTCAACATCAAATCCGACAATGGTCAACCTGATTTTTTATTTCCTTCAGTTAATCCAAGATACCTATATCAGACTGACTGGTTTATGCAATCTCGCAGAATCATTCATAAAATTAGACGAATTCGATCGTGCAAAAGAAATTATAGACAATGTATACCTGTCAGTTAATCAAATTCAGCCGGAATTCCAAAAGGTTCTGATACTTTCCGACCTCATGATTTTATATAGTTCAATCGATCCAGACAAGTCAAAAAAATGCCTTGATGAGGCAATCCTGGGATTTGAAACCATTGAATCAGATAAAAATTCGATCACTCGCAAAAGGATTGTATTAGCAATTGTCCAACTCAACGCAGTGAAACCCAACCGCGAATTGATCGCCATTGCATCAGATGTATCTTCAAAAATTGAAGATCCGGTGGAATATATCGATTCGCTGATCGCTCTTTTCAGCATGATCAAGAATGACAGGGATCAAAGTAATATTTTATTAACAAGCCTGACAGAAGTCGTCGAAAAGATTCCTTCCCCGTTTGAAAAAGCGTCCGCACTTCTTGATATTATCCCCCTTTTACTGGAAAACTCTGATGATGATAATACACCCGTGATTCTACTAAAGAAAGCAGAAGGATTAACCAGAAAGATTAACATTCAACAAATTGCCGATATCATCCGTGACAAGATTGCACAGATGTTTTGCATGCTCTACCAAAAAAATAAAAATATATCGTATCTCAACCGTGCGATAGAAGTCACAAAGACAATTGATGATGACGAAATAAGACTCCGTCGCCTCACAAAGATGGGGCAAAAAAAATCCATGGAAGGATCTGCCCAGCATGAAAAGATCAAGTCTTTGTTTGAGAAAATTATCGAAGAGGGTGCACATCCAAATCAGATCGCATCACTTGAAAAACTGATCCGTTCTATCGCAGATCGAGGAAAAGAGGCCATCTTGTTCTGCGATGTTGCAGTAATGTTCAGAAAAGAAGGGGCTGAAAAAATTGCCAACCGGATGTTGCAGAGTGCAATTAGAGAGTCCCGTATCATCCGGCCCCTGTCAAAGCGGGCTTTTGTAATGTGTGATATTGCCATGAAAACGTATGCATCCGGTAATGAGAGGGATGCACAGGAAATCCTTGATCTTGCAATAGATGCAGCAACGAATATCCGACAGTCATCGTTACGGGATGAAGTATTTGAAGAACTTGGACTCGCAATTAAACTTATGCAGGGGACGTAATTGTGAAGTCCGTTGAGATTTTTATCAGCGGAAGAGTTCAAAGAGTTGGATTTCGTGCATGCGTGCGAAGAATTGCAACTGATTTACATGTTACCGGCACGGTCATAAATCTCCCTGATGGCCGGGTTCATATTTATGCAACTGCAGACTCAATGATTCTTGAAAAGTTTATTTCAATGATTTATAGCTGTCCCAGGGCAGTCATCCGTGATATAAAAACATCTGAAATTCCGCTAATGATGTTGAATGATTTTTCAATCATTAAAGGTGAGGGCCGGATCAGTACCGGACTGTAAATTCACCATGATTTGTTATTGAATTAAAAAGATTGTAGACCATCTCATCAATTTTTTTATTATTTATCGAAGTTTGGAATAAGCCGATCATCTTTTTTACAAGCTCATCAGAAAGCATGCACCGGGTCTGAGTCTGTTCAAAATCAGAAAGGGTAAGATCTTCCCGGGCGACCTGAAATACAACACTATCAATCATCTCTGCCTTTAGAGGTTCAATCAAATCCTGGACAAGACATCCTTTACCATCATGCATCAAGCCGGAGTCCGGATCAAGACGGGCACCAATAACGGATACGCAGCAATTACCAAATAGCATCGCATACCCAAATGAAAGCATTGCATTGATTGGATCTGATTGAGGCCGTATTGTTCTCCTCTTGAAACCAAAATCCGGCGGGGTATTCCGTGACATGATCTCATAATACATATCTGATGTTAAACGGTGCAACCGACGTATTTCATCCAGTTTTATCAGAAATTCAAGTTCTTGCTGGGATTTATGGAGTAACTGCTGTTCCCCTTCATAGAACAGAGAAATGTTCTGCTTTTCCTGAACACGTTCAATGGCAATAAGACGCGATTTTATTGCTGCCTGTGCGAGAGTAATTGCATACCGGTGACGAGGGATTGCCTGTTGTATTTTATGGATCTCCGTATCGTTTTTGTCTCCAAATGGTCGAATAGTTCCCACCGGATTTCCATCAGGTTCAAAAAATGAGATATACGCTCCATTTTTTATGAGATTTACTATGGTGGATGAACTGATTGTATGTCCGCCAACGATTAGCAGATTTTTTATTGAATCCAGATTATATTCGTCGATAGAATTTTTTTTCTGGATGATCAGTTTTTTCTGCGTGGATTTAATATGGGCACCAAAACCGCATACTGATATCCATGGGTAATCTGTCATTATTTACCTCAAAAAAATATTTTTTGTAACTGATCTAATTACTACTCTATTTCCCCTTGATTAAATCATCGTTTTACAGTATCAGACCGTTTCATGGAAAATTCTCCTATTTTTTTAATTATTAAAAAAACCGTTTCAATAAATTCGGTGAATTTAAACAGTAACAAACGCCATATATTTCCTGTCATGCAATAGCATAACAGGGGTAAGTAATGTTCTGGGATAGGAAGATAGAAACATTGAAGCCTAAAGAGTTGCAGGAACTTCAGTTCAAACGCCTGAAAAAAACGCTGGGCCTTGTTCAAAATGTTGATTTTTACCGGAAACTTCTATCAGATGCCGGTGTAAAAATATCAGCGATTAAGACACTGGATGATATCCAGAAAATTCCATTTACCAAAAAACAGGACCTCAGGGATGGATATCCATTTGGTTTTTTAGCAGTTCCCATGAAAAAAATTGTGCGTATCCATACAACGTCCGGAACGACGGGAAAACCAACTGTAGTGGGATACACCCAACAAGACATTGATACATGGTCAGATCTTATTGCACGGAATATGACCATGGTTGGTGTTGGAAAGAACGATATCTTCCAGAATATGGTTAATTATGGGATGTTTACAGGAGGTCTTGGGTTTCACTACGGAGCAGAAAAAATTGGCATGGCGGTCATCCCGAGTGCAACAGGCAATACAAAACGCCAGATCGAAATGATGATGGATTTTGGCGTGACTACCATCCATTGTACCCCCAGTTATGCAATGCATTTATCAGAAATAGCAGAAGAGATGGGTGCTTCTTTTGACCATCTTAAGACGGGAATTTTTGGGGCCGAACCATGGTCTGAAAGCGTACGCCACTCACTTGAAAAACGACTTGGAGTAACTGCCTATGATTCTTACGGTTTAAGTGAGCTTTTTGGTCCCGGCGTAGCCTTCGAATGCCCTGAACGTGACGGGTTACATATCTGGCATGATAGTTTCTATGTCGAAATTATCGATCCAAAAACCGGAGAGCGGGTATCAGATGGCGAACGTGGTGAACTGGTGGTGACTCCTCTTGTGAAAGAGGCAATGCCACTCCTTCGTTACCGAACGGGGGATGTTACGGTAAAGATGGAAGACGGTTGCATATGCAGACGAGGACAAAAAATTGCACGAATTACCGGCAGAAGCGATGATATGCTCGTAATCCGTGGAATCAACGTGTTCCCGTCTCAGGTAGAACATGTGCTTCTCAAAATACCTGAGGTTGGCAATCAATTTATGGTATATATTGACAGAGTTAATCATCTGGATGAAATGACTGTCGAAGTTGAGATCAACCGTGAGTATTTCAGTGGCGAACTGGCAGATCTTGCAAAGCTCCAGAAAAAAGTGGTGAAAGAACTTAGGGATGCACTGGAGCTCCGTACAACAGTTAAACTTGTTGAGCCAGGCTCTCTGCCACGGTTTGAAGGAAAAGCAAAGAGAGTGATTGATCGAAGAGAGGCGATATAATGAAGAGCTGGGATCCACGAATCGAGGAGATGCCAAAAGAAGATCTCCAGAGGATGCAGTATAAACTGATGAAAAGTCTTGTCTACAGGCTTTACAGTTTCTCCCCTTTTTACCACGACAGGATGAAAGAACAAAAAGTCCACCCGGATGACATTCGCGAACTTTCAGATGTAAAGAAACTCCCGTTCATGTTCAAGCGTGACCTGAGAGATAATTACCCTAATAAAATTTTTACATCGACCCAGGAGGAGCTTGTCCGGTATCATGTTTCATCGGGAACTACCGGGAAACCAACAGTTGTCGGGTATACCCAGAACGATTTAAATACCTGGACAACGTCGCTAGCCCGCGCTCTGACCTCACTCGGACTAGGCAGGGGAGATGTTATGCAGGTAAGTTACGGGTACGGTCTTTTTACCGGCGGGCTAGGCTTGCATTACGGTGCGGAACGAATTGGAGCAACCGTTATTCCGACAA
>JGI11641J44799_10000122_pt1 | contig 20830 bp, 26 predicted proteins | sample WetSurSiteA1Bulk_FD_44799 | JGI IMG/M metagenome (IMG submission 44799) | reverse complement strand
CCTACTATCTCCAAAGTGACCTATCACAGAATTTATGCAGACGCACAGGGTGGTTCGCACTTTGGTACCGTAACAGTCGAACAAACCCTCGCGACCGGGGCGCCCCCCGCCGCACCGTTCTACGTCTCGCAGGACGGACCTGCATCGAAGCATCGCTTCTATACGTTCCAGCCCGGCTGGATCGGCGACTGGCATCCGAGTCCAACCCGGCAGTTCTTGGTCCTCATGTTAGGTGCGGTGGAGATGGAGACGACCGACGGGATGAAATGGCGCTTTAAGGCGGGGGATCTCGTCCTGCTGGAGGATACCTCGGGAAAAGGACATGTAACGAGAAACATCGGTGATGGGTACGCTTCATACCTCGTAGTGCCTGTCCCTGCGGCCTGATATAAAAACCGTGACGGGTTCTGCTGCTACTAAAAAAGTCCAGTGGCAATACTCATATCCATGGGTGTGGCTTGAACAAGCGCCTGAAGAAAATATGCATTCTCCAATCCTGAAACTCTCATTCGTAATCAACAAAGAAAAGGGAAAAAAATCGCTAATGCCTGACGCAGAAGTACCCGCCGCGGAGATGGTGTTTCGTGAAGAGTTCGCAGGCCGGGCAGAAACAACCTATCTCCCTCATATTCGTTGCCGAGGAGGTTCCGCACCCGCAGAAGAGTTCGGTGGGCTGGTATTTTTCCAGGGAATGACGCTTGTAGTTCTGGCAAATCGTGCAGTACTTCCTGCATATCTTGCGGTTCTCTTCAGTGTTTTCTACAACAGGTTTGTCGCTGGTACTAATCATGCAGATTAAGGTCGGTGATATTTGATTATAGATTTTTTTTATTGAATTTTCCGGTGCAACCGTAATTTTGTCCTATCCACGGGCCTTCTCCATCATCTGGCGGGAAAACGCTTCAGCATTCTGCAGATCGTTTGCATCCGGCCGGCCCTTGTTCAGCCCGCCGAAATATTTTAAGAAACTATTCGTGTTCCACCCTGCACACCCGAATTCACCGATAACCGTGTAGCCTTTTGCCTGCAGTTTTTTTCGGATCTGCAGGTGATTCTTTTCGATGAACTCCCTGTTTGCAATGAAGGCCGGTGCCCCGTAGGTAGAAAAGAGGAAGGCTTTCTTTCCCGCAGCGTTTTGCAGCCGGTCGGCAAGGTCAAGAACTGATGGATCGAATGTCGCACTATAGATCCCCGAGCCAAAGCCGACCAGGTCGTACTCCGCGANCTCTTCAGGCATCACCTGCTGCGGTGTTTTTACCCCGGCGCCCAGCACGTTTGCACAGGCATGTGCGATCTTCTCGGTATTCCCGTGGTGGTACGAGAACACGATCACGAGTGATCGTAATTCCTCTGAATTTCCGGTACCAATTCCTTTCTTTTCCATTTTTACCTTTCTTTTGTATTCTCCAATACTACGTTAAAGATACGGTATTGATTTTTATTAGTACATCATTGGTTATTGGATGCTAAAGACACCGTGATATTTTTTTATTGTTGATACAGGATGGTCCATTTGCCGGAGGCTGAATTTAATTCCGGCATTCTCAGGTTGTCACGTATCTCATCCGCGGGGAATTTTTAGCAAACTCCCTCCTAAAACCTAAATATCGATCCTTTCTCATATTCCTTCATGGCAAATATCGGGCACTTCATGATCCCGGCTGATAATGTAGACCGGGCAAAGCACTTCTACCATAAGCTTCTCGGGTGGAAGATTGAACTAACGAAAAACACCATGGACCTCGCGGTCAAAGAGATGCAATACCATGATATCATCACCGGAACAGAACAAAAAGGGACGATGAACACGGGTGGATTATACAAACGGCATATGAACGAACCCATCCTCACCTTCGTCTTGCTTGATGACATCGACAAAGTGCTCTCAAAAGTGGAGGATCTCGGCGGCAGGATCACGTTACCAAAGACGCATGTCAAGGGTGTCGGGATAACAGCGATGATCCAGGACTCGGAAGGAAACGTGATAGGCCTCTTTAAGCCTGAGAAGAAGTAATGCAGTAAGAACGATAACTCTCTCGTGAGAACGTATGGGCCTTTTGCATATCAGGGATCAAGATAAAATTTTTCCTATGAAAATAAAACCGGCGAATATCGAATTATCAATGTACATAAAACAGCGATAGAGAATCATGGAAAAACAACCGGTATCGGGATTTGTCATGGCCACTGAGAGATACGTAACGATCCTGATGACCTCACAATACTCCAGAAGAGAGCATAAGTACATGGGACCACTCCTTGCTGTTAAGGGGGGTGCAGGATATTTCGCGACGTAACACATATATCCGCCTTCTCGTCCCGCCCCTTCTTGTGGTTATCTTTTTTATTTTGACCTTTCTTGTACTTTCCGGGAATCAGATCCCGATCCTCGGCGGTCTTATGCTCGCGTATTTCATCCCCCCGTCCGGTAAGGAGTCGATCATCCCGATCGGGATCGGGCTTGGGATACCGTGGTGGCTGATGGCACTGACCCTGACCCTGCTCGATGTCATCACCGCCCTCTTTATGCTCCTGAATTTCACCCTCATGCTGCGGGTTCCGCGACTCGGTCCCTGGATTGAAAAGACAACTGCCTCAAGCAGGGAGTTCATGGCAGAACATCCCTGGTTGAACCGGTGGAGGATCCCGGGCCTCGCATTATTTGTGATGCTCCCCCTCCAGGGCACCGGCGGAGTCGGGGCAACCGTCATAGGACTGATGGTGGGTCTCACTCCCACGGAAATACTGGTAGCCGTTGCCATGGGGGCGACTGTTGAAAGCCTGGCATTTGCCGTAGGATGGGGATTAGTGCGGGAACTGATGCTGGCAAACTTTGTACTTGGTATTGTCGTTGCTGTTGCAGTCATTATAGGAACGATTCTTCTTATTATCCTGATCCAGCGGCGATTTACCCGGGACAAGGAAACGCAATAAAAATAAGAAAAGCCGGCAGGAAAAACGTAATCCCGTATCAGAGCCCAAAGGACACGAGCATCTTCTGTATCAGTCCTTCCCCCCTTGTTTTTTATAAAAAACGGTTCATTCCGAATTGTTTAATTGCATACCGAATCGATTATGAATTATGGATGAACAGGAGATTTCGGGATTAATCATGGCCATAGTCGGGTTTGTGATGATCCTGATAAACGCGCTCAGTTATCTTTTCGGCTGGTCCTGGAAATCTCCCGCTTTCACGATACTGGGTCTTGTTCTCATCGTTATTGGTGCAAAGACTGCCAAGAAAACGTCATGGATATGGAACAAACAGTCTAAGTAGCGCCGGATAAACAATCCCGGCTACTCAATCGAGATATATCCATTTTTACCCGGGTGCCCTAACAAGAAAATTGCACAAGAAAAAGAGTCTGGCAACAGACATCAACATACCCGATCCAGTTCAACATCATTCAAATTTTTCTGCTTTTTCTTGCAGTCAGGACAAGATCTTTAATCTCTGGCGGCAGTCGTTTATCCTGCCATCTTCTTTCTGCTTTCACTGACATACCGGCATGGTTTACGGCGTTTAACGCATACCACGCAGCGCCTAATGCGTGGTCAGCCATATGAGCAGTTGCAACAGCCTGTCCTACGGAACGAGCCACGGCAATTGCCGTCGGGTCTGAAGATTCTCGTGCCAGAGCATGTACGGATAATGAACCTTTCATCGCGTCACCCGTTGTGGCATTTCCCCGTGCCCATTCTCTTGCAATCAACAGGGCAATTTTCAACCGGTCATCAATTGTTTTACCAAAAAGTGGCAATACATGCTCCGCACAGTCACAGGCCCAGGTCATGAGCTGATAATGTTGTTCCTTTTTGAGCGGTCCACCCCGGTGTTCTGCAATAAATCGTTTGTCTCGCATTGTTGCCTTGTTGCTGCACTATTTCATTATGATATGTCATTTTTAAAAATTTCCACACAATCTGAAATACCGCCTATCACATGCCTGCAAAAGACCGATTCCATTACTGTGTAAAGAAAAGGAATTATGTGAAGTAATTCCAATTATTATGATTCACAATCCCGGATAGACCAGATCGGAGAGGAGCAGAGAATTGGATCTCACATTGTTTTTTAAAGAGCAGGGTATTGACGTCTTCTCCGAAGTCAGTCTCGACGATCTATCAGATGAGGATAAATCTTCAGTAGTGCAGTTTTTTCCCGCTGCCCAATCTGTGATCGTATTCGGAATAGAAGTACCGGTTTCAGTGTACCGGATGCCAAAAAAGGAAAAGACCAGGGGAATGCTCGAGGTTGCCGAGACTCTGGACAGTACTGCGATCAAACTCGCTGCTCTCCTGGAAAAAAATCAGGTCCCGGCTAAGCCCGTTCCCCTTTACCTGCCGGTCAGGATTACTAACGGAAAAGTCCAGGGACTTGTGCGGTTAAAACCCGTCGCGGCTGCCGCGGGACTCGGGTCAATTGGAAAAAATACCGTTCTCTTCAATCCCCGTTTCGGCCCGCGGTTGTTGCTCAGCGGTGTTGTGACATCGCGCCATGTCCAGAAAACCCGGAGAACTGAAACTATTGAGGGGAAAAATGAAGTTTTGGCTTGCACCGACTGCGGACGATGCGTTAAAGTATGCCCGGAGGGAGCCCTGGGGTCTGCTGACGTCGAAGCGTTCCGGTGCCGGACCGTGAGTGCGTTTGTCCCTCCTGTTCTTGTCCCTACGGTGAAGTGGATGCTAAGACGGATGCTGTTGTTGAAATGCATGGCTCCTTTTGCACCATGGATCGCCCGGACAGCAACGATCCGCTGCAGCCTTTGTGTAACCGAGTGCCCGAATCTTTCCAAGAACTATGTGAAAAAATGATCACCATATATTTTGACGGGTTATGCAGGCCAAAAAATCCCGGTGGCGTAGCAACCTACGGGTACCTGATTTACCGGGATGGGATAAAAGTGAACAGTGGATACGGGGTAGTTGGTTCTGGTCTCGGAATGACAAACAATGTCGCGGAATATACTGCATTGAAACACGCAGCGGAATGGGTAAACCGGCATGGTGGTGATGACGAGATCGTGATCAAAGGTGATTCTCAGCTCGTGATTCACCAGATGAATGGCACATGGCAGGTAAAATCAGCAACCTCAAAAAAATTTGTTCCGGAGATCCGCAAGCTGCTCAAAGGCATGAAAATACAGTTTATCTGGATACCAAGAGAACAGAACTCCGAGGCTGATGAGCTCTCAAACCTTGCATACGATCAGCAAGAAACATGAACCGACAGGACAACCCACCGTTTTTAATAGGTAAAAGCCAAACTGCGTTTCATGGGAAATCCACCATCACATCTGGATTTCAGGCATACCTGTCCGACCTGCAACAGGCCAGTACGGCATGGCGATAAATTCTGTGAAATTTGCGGGACCCGGATACCGTCACTATCAACCTGTAGCAAATGTGGAACTCAGTTCATCCATCCAAAAAAGTTCTGCGACTTATGTGGAGCCCCATTTATTCTTGAGGAAGTACCGGAAGCGGATACGGATGAGATACCGGAACCGGATACGGGTGAAACACAGGAACCGGATGAGGAAGAACTGCCGGAACCGGCCGAAGAAGAGACACCTCCTGATGCGGATGATACAGAAGAAACAGATGTTGAGGAAATACCGGAACCGGATGAAGATGAGGTAACGGAACCAGATGAGGAAGAAATACCGGAAACTCCCACAGCACAGACACCAATACAATATGATGATGAAATTCAGGAACCGGATACGGCTGAATTATTAGAACAATTTGGTGGGGAATTCAGCGATGAGGAAACCCTTGAATCCTTGCACAAGGGAAAACCCGCATCTCTGACACAACCCGGGACAAAAACACCGATCACGGCTCCTGCATCTCAAAAACAGGAACTATCAAAGCCTGTTGATGACGCTTTATTTCTTCTTGATACAAAAGCAGGTACGGCAAAACCTCCGACTAACAAGATAATAATTATCGGAGGATCAATTGGGCTGATTATCATTCTTGCAGTCATATTTTTCATCGGACTACCGTTGCTCACGAGCATCAGCGTTTTAAACACAACCAGCAATCCGATATCAGCTGAGATGACACCCGTGCCAACCATCACCACTCCGGTTGTGAAACCCACACCTGCCTCAGGTGCTCTCGTGCCCCAGCCAACAGTGACCATACCCTCAGCCCAGAAAATCTACTTTAATGTTAAGAAAGATCCAATCACTTCAAAGATCCTGGTAATTTTCACCGGAAGTGCGGGTACAGGCAGCATCAGCAGTGCGGATGTCAAGATCACCCATACTGACGGATCCGTGTCATCTGGAGTGATTCTGCCCCTGAAAGGTATCAATGAAATAACTCTAGCGGGATCGAAAGAGCCTGATCGGGTAGAAATTATTGCAAAGATGTCAACGGGAGAAACATACCGGGTCTACGACAATCTGGTCACTTCCGATTTGAGAATTTGAAGAGAGTCAATGAAGAATGAGCCATAAAACCTTGCCTGGTTTCGCTACCCCTAAATTGACATCTTATCGGGGGCAACACACTTTAATGTTCAAACGGCAGACTCAAATATCCTCGTCACCTCAAAAATAACCATTAAATCTGCTCCCATTCCCAAATCCAGCCTCGCAGCATTTTTATTCAGCACGTCAGTAAAAGCCCCTTAACGGTCCTCCAGCAGCATGTCGGACTCATTTGACCCAATTGCCTATCTCCTGCAGGGACCTCAAAATTCAACCCATCTTTGGGGGTACTATAAAATCGGCTGTTTGGCAAAAAGAGCCCAATTTGAGGACATCACCAATCGGGGCGCGTAACGGGCTCCTTTTTTAGGTGTCAGACACCAATCGGAACCCAAAATGAGCCCGGAATAACATCATGTGTTTTTTCAGATGAAAGCCGCTGCAACGGCGGCTCAAAAAACCATATACTGATGTTTCATGCTCATATTTTGCATCGGAACTTCTGGATGCGAATGGTGAAATACCAGAGGACCAGACAGGTGATTGTTTTCTTTTTCAGGCGTAATTAAAAGGAAAAATTAATATATTATCCTACGATATTTTACACTGTCCTTTTTAAGGAGACATACCATGAAAAAAACAACACTTATATTCCTTTTACTGGCAGTCATTGCAACCATCTTGATTGCCGGATGCACCCAGGTGCAAACGTTGCCTGCACCATCGCCGGCGGTAACCGCAGTACCGACATACGTCGAAAACCAACAGGGGGTCGCGATCATAAGGACAGTAACGGCTACCCCGACTGTTCCACCGACTGTTGCAGTAACAGCTAAGCCGACGTTTGATGTCAAGATTTCACAAAATGTTGTGGTCGTAACAAACCAGACAGTTTCAAACGTGACTAAATAAGTTCGATTAGAATCTCAATTTTTTTAACTGAAAAAGAGGTTTTCACGAACCTTTTTTTTAGTTTTACCATTCAAGAATTAACGTCAACAACAGCTGATGATTTCACTGAACGTTGAAACGATATCTGGACCGAAAAAATTGTATCTCCTCATTGGGGTTCCAACAAATCCCCCTTACCCGTCTGTAGTATTCCGGATACCTTTGGCTGATTAACGGTGACTGCTTTACTATTTCCCCGCTTCCCTGCACCTTGAGACAGACTGATCTCTGAAAAATTATTCTGGCCGAAAAAAAAAAATTAAACCATTCATCCACAACAGGCAATTTTTGTGTATAGTAAATAAATCAAAAAAAATTAAGAAAATATTATTTCTTCGGAGGGATCGCCAGCAGGTCATCTTCTGCTTTTTCTTCCTTCTTGTGCATTGACATTCCTATGAAGGTTGCAACAATAGCGGTGAGCATAATGCACCCCAGCAGAATGGCTGTGGTGGGAGTGTTTGGCAATACAAAGGAAAGGATAAGGAATACCGGAACCAGCCCGATTGCAATTATTTTCATGTGAATCTCTTGAATTTTCATAATTGATTCTCCGTCATTCATTCATGTAACAAATAGTAGTTTCTTCGTTGCAGAACCACATATGCGTTTCGAGAATGATCCACTCAAAAAATTACCGGAATTAAACCGTAAGGTGATCGGACCGGGTGATTTTTCCGGCAATAATCTGCAATATTTACCTAAAAAAGGAATGCAGCCGGTATCCTAATTGACAGATACCAGCTGAATGGTAAACGTCAGTGGTTCTCCTGCAAGGGGACTGTTTCCGTCAACCGTTACCGTATCTTTAGTAAAATTAAGGATCTTTACCATGCTCATCGTATTGGTTGCAGGATTACGGAACGTGAGCATCGCGCCTTCGGTAAGTTCCAGCGTTGCGAGGGTGCCGGTCCTGTTAATGACATGGATATATTCCGGTTTGTAAGGTCCGTATGCTAATTCAACAGGAATATGTACGGTCTTTGTCTGGCCGGCCTTCATGCCAACGAGTGCGTTCTCAAAACCTGGAATGACCTGGTGGGATCCGACCGTAAACGTAATCGGGGTCCCGTTAACATTCGAATCAAAGACCGTCCCGTTGGTAAACATACCGGTATAAAACACGGAGACCGAATCCCCGATCGCCGCTGCCGGGCCGGTACCTGTTCCGGTGACCACGATTTTTCCTCCCGAAGAACCACTTGTACCTGGCATGAGAAGGAAATATGCAGCAACTGCAACGATTGCCACAATGATTANTATCCCTCCNGCNATCATCAGCGTCTTATTTTTGGTCTCAGTGCTTTTTCCTTTCNTGTCGGATTTTTCTTTGGACTTTTTTGTTTTTCCCATGATTCCCCTTCTTCCCTTTCACTCTTGATATCCAGTACATACATTGGCAGGATTTAAACTGCTCGTTGAAACAAAAGTCNGATNAATATACCATGGGATTATCGGATTGGCCGGTGTACCATAGTGTGAGAAATGACTCACTACCTGATAGATATCCGCCTGATGGGATCAGTCAAGAGCCAGATTCGCAATTTGCGCGATCAGTTACAGGAAATATTTAATCTTGGGGACAAACTTGTAGTCCCGCATATCACACTGGCAGGGCCTTTCTCCACCAATCATGAAAAAAAACTCATTGAAGATTTCGGACAAATATGTACAAATCAAAAAGCGATCCCACAATATGAGATTGGAAGTTACGGTTTTTTTGACGATACAAGGGTTGTTTTTGTAACCATTACCCCCGATGAGACATTAAGACAATTTCGCTATCAGGTATCATGTGCAATCTCTCCCTACTGCGAATTACGGGACTATGACCTGGATTCTGCCGATGCATTCAGGTTCCACGCTACCCTTGCCATGAAACTTGACTGGCTCACCTTCCAGAGGATAAAATGGTATTTCAGAGATCAGGAACCCGTCATATACCGCCACCATCCGATCCGGGCGACATTGCTTCGCAATTCCAAAATTCTCTGCGAATATGATTTCATTCAGGGAAGGATGCTGAGCCGGGCGCAGGCACTGAGCAAGGCAACGATGAAACGGGATTTTGATATTCTTAAGGTGTGGGCTGACGGGAGTTGGGAATAAGAGTCTCATTTATTCTCTGTTACCATCATCTTCCGGTACAGGGATATCCGGGACACGCCGTATCGTGCCAAACCCTGGGGAAACGGACTGACCTATGCCGAAATAATCCGGAATTTTGAGATTTGTCCGGAACTTACCCAGAAAGACGATGACATTTTCACGTTCTATCCGGTCTATCCGGAACCTGATCTTTGCCTCGCACTGTATCGGCTCAGGGATTTTATAGTCCAGCGATTTTGCCAGCATTCCGAGATTATTAACGAGGATCCTGTGCATAAATGCATCCCGCTCCGCCTTGCCTTTCATGGTATAGAACTTCTTTGTATTCTGCTGGTTCAGGGCAAGCCATGGTGTCAGGAACTCATAGGTTTGCAGGGGACCAATCCCAAACTCTTCAAGCCGTATAGAGGTGTCACGTTCAAGGATTGTACATGCAATAGTACCCTGAGAAATTTCCTTAAACCCCCGTGTGTGTTCGAAAAGGAAGTCAGCACCCTGGCTGATACCAAGGGTAATGAGCGAATTTTTGATCTGTTTGCATTGCACCACCGGGTAGCGATAAATAAAACCAGAGGCATTCTCCTTGTGAAGTGCCGTGTATTCACCCATTTTTCCCAAAAGATACGACCGAAATTCAGTGATGGAAAATTGCATCGGGTTTACCGGTATCAGGGAGAGGGTGAATAGTTTCAGGATCATGGGTCGGACTGCTCATATCATTTTTACCGGCCAACCTCATTGAGTTATCCAGTGCGTATAGTTATTCACTTTGCCGATATTAATCGCCATCCAATCACCATTATTTTTCCTTTTCAATCTCTCAAAATACCCTTTAACGAAATGTATGAATGGTTGATTATCTCCATACTCCCTTCAATTATAACCAAATTCCCCTGGTCCACAACTCCCCATGGCTGATTTTCCCGGAGCACTTCGAAGAATGGTGCTGCGATATCTATTTTAAAATTCAACAAATACCATTATCCATTCAGCGCACTTGTTAGACAGTGGCGATACAAAGTGGAACGGCAATCGGTAAAATCAGTAATTCTTAACTCTGTGGGATATGATGCGGGCACAAAAATTCTCGAGATAGAATTTCAGACAGGACTGGTATACCGGTATTCTGGTGTCCCTCCAAAAGTCTATGACGATCTTATGCATTCCAATGAAATGGGAAAATACTTCTCTGAAAAAATCCGCCCCCGCTTCCACACAAAACAGGTAGTTCCATAAATCCAACGGCTCCTCATTCCAGCAGAATTGAGGCGGCTTTCAGTGAATCTTTTTTTTTAGTTTTTCATATAAAAGTTCATGTAGANTTTTTTTTATTTTCTGAACCACGAAAAATTTGGATCCATTATCGTTTCTGTTCGAGCAGGGAGCGGATCTGTTGTAATTCCGCGAGCATCTGCTGGTGGATCGACACGCCGGATGGGGGGGATGACGGTTTTGCACTCCCGGTTCCATCGTCATGCGATAAGCACCCGCGTACGTGTGATCGTATCAGCTCGCGAAGTTCTTCGGCATGCTCGATCGCTTCTATCCGGATCTCGGGTGCAGCCTGTCCCGAATAACCTGCAGTCTGAATTGCGAGATTGGAAATTTTTAAAAACCGCATAAGAGGACCCTGCCGGACATCAAGGTTTGTGATCCGGTTATAGGGGACAATACCGGTCGTCTGGAACCAGACACCTCTCTTCCAGTTTATCTCGTCCTCCCGCAACTCATACGACATACTATCGTAAAACATACCAACCCAGATCCACAGGAGGATATAGATGACCGCAATAAACCCGAGAATACCAAAAGAAAAGGTCGCGGGCATTTCCCCAAAGACNGCCACGGGNAGATACAAGAAGAGCAGGATTGCGCCAATAATCAGGGTAATGCCCGCGCGGTACCAGGTNATCATCGCAGTCGATGGTTTGAATCGTGTATTGAGGGGAAAATTCTGGCTTTCCATACAAATCTCATTANTTCTGGTGTATGCAGGACAATAAGCATTGTGAGAGACCAAATACCNGGTGAGATGGGTAAGGAGATGTAAAATCGGGAAACATGGAGTAATGAGGTTAGAACCTAAACCCAGGTATGTTTTAATCAAAAGAGGAGGCCAAAAAAAAAAATAACACCTTCTAATAGGTTAAAATACCAGGCTGCATTCAAGGGAATCGCCGGTAAGATGATTTTATTCATTCCCTCAATTTTTTTAAAGTATCAGGTATATTATTTCACGAAAGAATCTGAAGTTGTTTGCCATGATCAATCCAGATCACTTGAAAATACCGGAAAAAGGCATCCCCAAGATGGATCTCATTTTTGCCATTATCCTCCTGATTGCNACGCTTTCAACAGCTTTCTGNGTCTACCAGGCAACGCGGTGGAATGGAATTCAGGCAATAGATTTTGGTGATGCATCAAAGCTCCGGACAGAATCCGTGAGGGCTTCAAACGTAGCCAATTCCCAGGAAATAGTTGATGTACAGGTTTTCCTCAGCTGGGTGAACGCGGTAAGCAAAAATGATATGGTTCAGGCCAATTTCATTCAGGAACGATTCAGGGATGAGTTCAGGCCAGCGTTTAATGCCTGGATTGCCAAGGCGAATACGACAAATCCGATTCCCGCTGGAACACCCTTTGAGCTTCCTGAATATTCACTGGCAAAAAATAATGAGAGTGCCCGTCTTGAAGAACAGGCGACTGCAACGTATAACAGCGGGAAAGATGCGAACAGCTACGGTGACATGTACATTTCAAACACGGTTCTTTTTGCCATTGTTCTTTTTTTTTGCGGTATCTATACAAGATGGGAATCAATAAAAATACGAAGAGGTATTTTAATTATGACCCTTCTGATATTTTCATTTGCCATCTATTCACTGCTCTCTCTTCTTCTCAGGGTCGGATTTGTCTGAATCCATCCTTTTTAATTTAAAAAATGCGGTGTGGTATGCCTTTTACCTATAATCCAGATTCCATAATACCAGGAACCCGTTGATCCTGATGCTACCCCGGTCACGTATCAACCCGGCATGTTTCGCAGCCTCGTGAAAGCACCTGGTCTTTCTTGCTGTTATACCGGTAGATGGTAACTCCTTTGCATCCAAGGGACCGGGCGAGCAGAAATATCCTGCAGATCTCGTCCACGCTGGCATCGGCAGGTAAATTCACGGTCTTGGAGACCGCATTATCGACATGCTTCTGGACAGTTGCCTGCATGCGGATATGATGATCCGGTGAAATCTCCGTAGCCGTTTTATAGAGATCTTTCATGGATTCGGGGACCGGTGCTGAACGTAATGTGCCGCTCTTTTTCACCTGAGCAAGGATATCTTTGCCGGAACTGATGCTCCCGAGATATTTTTTTAAGAGCGGGTGAACCAAAACGACCGATTGGTTTCCAATCTGTCTGGTGCCGGCAAGGGAAAAGAGTGGTTCGATCCCACTGCTGGTACCAGCAATGAGGTGAAGGGAGCCCGTTGGAGCGATAGTTGTCACCGTGGCATTGCGCATTGCTCCTTTAAAGACACTCTGGTCAATCGCAGGAAACGAACCTTTCTTCTCTCCCAGTTCCTCCGATGTATCATGTGCCTCGCGGGAAACAAGAGCCATCGTGCGGTCGGCAAAAAGAAGCGCATCCTGTGATTCGTACGGGATATTCATGAGGATGAGGGCATCAGCCAGGCCCATAATACCAAGACCGATCTTCCGGGTCAGGAGGGTTTTTTCCTTAATCTCAGGTACCGGGAATTTATTGATATCGATGACTGCATCAAGGAATTGCACGCCCCGGCGCGTAATCCTTTGCACCAGTTCCTCATCAAGGTCACCCTTTGTGATGCAAAGGGAGAGGTTGACGCTTCCAAGATTGCAGCTCTCAAAGGGAAGGAGCGGTTGCTCACCGCAGGGATTTGTAGCTTCGATTGTGCCAAGGCCCGGCACGGTATTTTTCTCGTTGATGGTATCCAGGAAAAGCACGCCGGGATCACCGGATAGCCATGCAGCTGAACAAAGCGCGTTCCAGAGTTTTGGGGCATCAACACTCGTTTTTACCAAACCATCCCGGGGATTGATCAGTTCATATGGCAGACCGTGGTCAAGGCAATGAAAAAAATGTGCATCAAAGCCGACGGAAAAGTTGAAATTGGAAAGACCGCCCTGGTTTTTTGCATTGATAAATTCAAAAATATCAGGGTGTGAACTGTTGAGTACCGCCATATTTGCCCCTCTCCGCTTTCCTCCTTGTTTCACGGCATTGGTGGCTTCATCAAAGACGCGGATGAACGGAAGTGGTCCGCTTGCTGCTCCAAAGGTAGAGGAAACGGTATCCCCGGCTGGACGAATGTGGCTGAAGGAGAACCCGGTGCCTCCCCCGCTCTGGTGGATCAAGGCCATGGTAGTAAGGGTTGAAAAAATCCCCTGCAGGGAATCTTCTACCGGCAATACAAAACAGGCTGAGAGCTGGCCGGTCGATGTTCCGGCATTCATCAGGGTCGGTGAGTTGGGGATAAAGAGCAATTCTTTCATCACGTGAAGAAATTCCTCTGAAAGGGTCGTATCTACGGCGTGTGCTACCCTGTGGAAAAGGTCATCAGGAGTTTCTTTTTCAAGAAGGTACCGGTTGTGCAGCAGGGTTTTTGCCGCAGGAGTCAGGTCCATTGCGTTATCAGTCAACTGTGTTTTATGCAAACTGCATATAAAGGTTATTGGTTTTGTGAATAAGGAGATGGCCTCATCATTCAGCAGACATATCCGGAAATCTCTCATTAATAATTACAGAATAATTATGTCTCAATTTTTGAAATTCAGGAAAATATATTTCAATCTGGATATCTTTAAAAAAAGAGCTGGCGATTGCCATGATTGGTGAAATGATCGTTGAATTATCAGGAAAAATTGTCGGGCAGCGTATCATACGGCGCCACCATACCGGGGATCTGAAGCTCGAGAGGACTATAGAGGCGAAAGGAAAGATTCTTGGCACTGAAGTAACCTTCATTGCCACGACAAGAACATGGGAACGACCCCAGGGTGGAATGTATTCTGAAGGTAATGGAGTTCTGATGACGATGAAGGGAGAAAAAGTGATATTGCACGGATCCGGTATCAGTGTCGCAGGTAAAGGTGCCGGTATGAACATCCGTGGAATACGGTATGCACAGACAGCATCTCCATCCTTCAGCAGACTCAACAATGTTGCACTTGTCTTCGAACTCGAGATTATGCCGGATGGAACCGTCCATGATACATGGTGGGAGTGGAAGTAAAGGTATACCGGATCAGGTTACGTGTCATCCATGGGATAATTTCCACTTTTTTTTTAAACAACTCATACGAATTATTCGCTCCTTACATCAACAGACTTTCATGAAATTCATAAAAAACAGAATCAGGCAGTCCGGAAGAGCAGCCAGTCATTCTTTCCTGCCCGCTTGAATTTCACGAGCACATAGGCACCATGCAGACGCTTGCCGTGAAGGGTTACTTCGATTTTCTCGTCATCCCAGTGTTTGGTCTCATAGGTCCCGATGTCCCAGATGGAGACCGTACCCGCACCGTATTCACCTTTCGGGATATCCCCCTCAAATGTACGGTACTCGAGCGGATGATCCTCCACGGCGACAGCCAGGTGTTTTTCGCCCGTGACTTCCGGAATACCCTTGGGCACCGCCCAGCTTTTCAGTACGCCGTCACGTTCAAGGCGGAGATCAAAGTGCAGTTTATGGGAGTGGTGCTCCTGGATGACAAAGGTATTCCCGCTCATATCCGGCGCTCCCATGGGTTCTTTTGTAACAGAAAAATTTCGTTTCTCATGATAGGTCCTCAAAGTTGGTTTTGTTGCAGTGGTAAGTTTCCTGCCCCCTGTTGTTTTGATTGCTTCGCGTAGGGGTTTTGTACCTGCAATCTGATCAATAGTACAGGCAACCGCAGGTTTGTCCGTCCTTAAGCGGAGGAAACGGGGGATCCGGAGTTTATGTTCCCGTGTCACTTCCAAGTACCCTACCTCGCATACAAGCACGGGCTCAAGCCAGGTTACTGTCCCTTTGATGCCCTTGAGTTGCGGAACAGCAGTGACAAGAGGAGCAAATTTGGTTTTCAGTTCTGCGAGAAGCCGGTCTGAAAACCCTGTCCCTACTTTACCGGCCGGGACAAGGTTTTGACCATCGTACAGGCCGAGAAGAAGGGCTCCGAATGCCGGACTGCGTCCCCCCCGTCCCGGTGTATACCCGGCAATCACGCAGTCACAGGTTTTGCGTGCCCGGATCTTCAGCCATGCCCCGCTCCTGACCCCGGGCTCATACGGGCTGTCCTTTCTCTTGGCCATGACTCCTTCAAGGCCCTGTGCTACCGCAGCCTGGTAATAATCCTCTCCTTTTCCTTCAATGGGTACAGAAATGACAACATGAGCGCCTTCACGCACTGCGGATGTTAATATCCTGCGCCGTTCAGTAAGCGGGAGACTGGTCAGGTCATCTGTCCCAAGACGGAGGATATCAAAGACGATATAGGTGACAGGTGGCCCAAGGGCTCCGGGAGTTGTTTCCTGAAGCCGCGACAGGAGGGCCTGCATATCCGGTTTCCCACCCGCCATCACAACTATTTCACCGTCAAGAACCGTGCCGGGTGCAAGTGTCAGGATCTCAGAAAGTTCCGGAAAATGCCCTGCCAGTTCCTTATTGTTCCGGCTTCGGAAGGAGACGGTTGTACCGACCGTCGCGATTGCCCTCACACCGTCCCACTTGATCTCAAAGAGCCAGTTATCGTCACTGAACGGTGCGGGAGCAGCTGCGGCAAGCATTGGCTGGTAACGGGGACTGGCAGTCATTTCCGGGCGAGTGTTGCTATTGTTTCCTGCAGTGCCTGCATCAGCTCTTTTGCTTCCTCGGGATGCGACTCCTGATACACGATCTTCTCTCCAGCCAGCTTCTTGTTGATAAGATCGAGAATTGCCTCATGGTAGCGGTCAGGATAATCATTGATAGAGAAGTCACCCGTCAGGTCCGTGATAATCCGTTTGGCAAGGATGAGCTCTTTTTCTTTCGGAACAGTAATCGGGGGTATAAGGAAAGAAGCGTGAGGTTGTGTGACCTCGTCAGCATGATGGAGTGTTGTCAGGACCAGGGCACCATCGTATACGTGCACGACAACCGGGTACTCCTTGGTCCGGAGCGTGATGGTACCTGCCGCAGCACGACCGAGATCCTGCATCGCAGCGACAAGCAGTCCGTACGCCTCTTCGCTCCGGTCCGGGACAAGGATATACGAAGAATCAAAATACATCGGGTCAAGAGAAAGGTAGTATACAAAACGGTCAATCCTGATCTTCCGGTCGGATTCCGGCATTATCGCCTTCAGTTCGTCCGGTTCAAAAACAAGAAATTCTCCTTTTCGTATCTCATACCCCTTCACGGTATCTTTCCATGGGACAACGCGACCGTCACGGGTGCAGACGCGGTCGTATTTCAGTGGTTGTCCATCCTCGCGGTGTAAAAGACGGAAGGAAAACGAACGGTCCCGCACCATGGTATGGAGGCGGACCGGCACATTCACGAGACCAATCGTGATGCTCCCGCTCCAGAATGGCCGCCCGGATGCCGCTTTGGTCTCTTCTCTATCCAGAGGAATGTGAACTTCTTTTACTTTTTTTATTTCGGGTTTTTTCACCGGGACTGGTTTTTTGCCTGACCCCGTTATGCCCTTTTTTTTGTTTTCCCGAAGCGTATCAACGGATTTTCTGCCGTTTGTCAAAAATTTCCCTCCATGGTTCCTCATCTCTTGAAAGCACGGTTTTTATATTAAAATCTTCGGGACGTATACCCTTGTGGAGTTCTTCCCAATGCACCGGGGTTGAGACTGTTGCTCCCGGCGTTGCCCGGAGGCTGTAGGGAGCCACCATAGTCTTGCCATGAGCATTCTGCAGGTAATCAATAAAGATCGTACCTTTATCCCGGGAGCGGGGAAATTCCGAGACTACCCGCCGGGTATCCCGTGCAACGTCTTTTCCGATACCATGTACAAAATCCCTGACTTCAGAAAAGGTGTAACCGGCTACCAGCGGGACAACAATATGGACCCCTTTTTTACCCGATGACTTCAGAAAAGGTGTAACCGGCTACCAGCGGGACAACAATATGGACCCCTTTTTTACCCGATGTCTTGACAAACGGGCGGATACCACGGGTTTTCAGGTGATCTTTAACAACATGGGCTACTTCAATCACGTCATCAAAGGTGAGCGGCGGCTCCGGGTCGATATCAAAGAGCAGGAGATCAGGTGAATTATAAGCAGAAGTCGTCGACAGGGTAGAATGAATCTCGAGAGATGCAAGGTTTGCGATCCATATCAGGCTATCAAGATTGTTGCACAGGACGAAATGCACCTCCCGTTCTGCCGTTTCTGACCAGTGATTAAAAATTTCAACATAATCCGGCGTACCAGCCGGTGCATCCTTCTCAAAGAATCCTTCCCCTCCAACCCCGTCCGGGAAACGGTGCATGGTGACCGGCCTGTTATACAGGAACGGCAGGAGGAACGGGGCTACCCTGATATAGTACATGAGCACGTCCTGTTTGGTGATATCTGCTGCAGGGTAGAGCACTTTATCCAGCCGGGTCAGGCTGACTCGCGTGAGATTACGAAGAGTCCCACCCCGTGATTCAAGGTTGCCTGCCATCACGGGTAGTTGCCGGTGCGGGTCAAAAAGGATTTCGCTTTGGAAGGGATGATGTATCAACATGAGATCTCACTTCTCCGGTCTGGTAATTTTTTTTTAGGTTTAGGTTTTTGGCAGACCCCAAAACATTTATCATCTTGTGTGCCTGCATGAACCATCTATGGGCGAAATCATCGACAATCCACGCCTCCGGGAACACACGTTTGTCTTTGGCGATCGCCATGATGCAGGACAGCAGCTTGGGGTATTCATCAAAAGGCTTCCTGCCATTGGCAGTCCGCTGGTCCTTGCTATTCCTGCAGGCGGAGTCCCGATTGGCGCTGAAGTGGCAAAAGCACTCGGTGCTCCATTCTCCGTCGCGATTGTCAGGAAGATCCGTATCCCGGGCACTACCGAATCGGGGTTCGGTGCAGTTACCTGGGAGGGCAGAGTCCTGATTAATGAACGGCTCCGCACCGCACTTGGACTTTCTGATTGGGAAGTTGAACAGGCTGTAGCGGCAACCATGGAAAATGTTACCGAACGGGTTGCGATGTTCACCGGAAAGAACCCAGTGCCGGAGATGACAGGAAAAANCGTTATCCTGACTGATGACGGNCTTGCGTCAGGATTTACGATGCTNGCCGCCGTACAGGNAATCCGCTTCCACAAACCTGCAGGGATTCTTGTTGCGGTCCCAACGGCTTCTCTGTCATCAGCTGAGCTGGTTGCCCGGGAAGCAGACGTCGTGGTCTGCCTCAATATCCGGTCCGGCCACACCTTTGCAGTTGCCGATGCGTATCGGGAATGGTATGATTTACATGACCAGGAGGTGCTGGAAGAGCTGGCAAATATCCGGTAGGGCACAGTGTCATTCATCTGCCCGGTCACTTGCTGACCTGGTTCCAGAATACCGTCAGCACGTTCCAGATCGTTTCCCGTAACTCGATCGCCCGCTGATCCGACTCCTCTCCTTTACGGGGAAAAGAGGAATCAGGTTCATAGAGTGCCCGGTTTATCTCGATCTGGATCCAGGGAACACCCTTATGCCAGAAGTGGGCGTTTGAAATAAAACCTCCGGAGAACGGATTATTGATAGCAACTTCTTTTTTTTCGAGCGGGAACTCTTCTAAAAAAACACCGGCAAGCGTGGTAATCCACTCCTCGCTGCACGTGGCAATGCTCCCTTTTCTTGCCCTGCCCCGTCGGTCACCATTATTCCCAAGACAGATACGAGGACGATCCTTTCCGGCATCCTTCTGGTTTTCTGATCCTTGCGGGAGCATGGAATGGCAGTCAAACGCAATCCTGACCGGATGCCGGTCGATAAGCTCATCGATCTGCTGGTGAAACGGGAAGTAATGCGTCATGAGCAGGGTATGGATAATGTGCATATCCGGGATATCCCCGGGACGGTATACTTTCCGGCCATCGATCGTCATCAGCTTGATAATGCCGTCAGGATCACGCAGGGGAAGCGGCAATGGCGGACGGTTGAGGTCGACAACCATTCGTGAGATGGGCGTATCGATATACGCCTCGACCCGGTCCTTATATCCAAATACGACGCGGGTGAGGGGATCGCAATAGTACAAGAGTTCTTCATCAGTCAGAAGAAGTCGCGGGCGAACACTATCAGGGACCGTTGTTCCGCCGTGAGGGACCGATATCAGGAACGGGTAGCGATTTTTTACCATTATCTGCAGATGGACATATGCCGGGCTATTTTGTTAATATTTGGGTAGCACCAAAGTCGGGAGGATTACATATTGTGCAAACAAAATTCAACAAGCTAATGAACCATAAAGAAGAGCATATATCGTTCACGCGGTTAAAAAAAGTTTCATGTTCCTTATGATGAGGTTTTATGGACATAGCAATAGCAGGTGCCGGGATCGCCGGGGGATACCTGGCGAAGGTTCTTGAACAGAGAGGGATCACACCGGATATCTATGATGGTATGAACCATGAGACCCGGTGCGGATGTCGTTCATGCGGGTGGGGTGTGCCACGGGGCATCGAAAGATACCTTTTGGATGTTGGCCTCGATTTTGATAGCTACCTCCTCGAACCAATGTCATCAATGAATTTCAACGGCCTGGCGGCAAAGACGCCTCTCTGTACCCTTAATAAACCCCACCTTATAAAAGATTTAACCAAAGGTACCCGGTTGAAACGGCAGAATCTCGGCTTTGAAGAAGCAGACGATTATGATCTCGTCGTGGATGCAACAGGAATCGCAAGGACCTTTTTGCCACCCTGCCAGTCAGATCTGGTGATGCCGACCCTGCAGCAGAGGGTGATGGTAAAATCCCTTGGTAGTGAAAACCTCAAAGCTGGTGTTTATGGCAACAAAATACCAGGACTCGGTTACCTGTGGATTTTTCCCCTGGGCAACAACCAGTGCCATATCGGTGCAGGAGGAGTCGGCAACACCAGGCTTGATGGTCTTCTTGAACGCTTTTTCAAAAATTCATCGGAACGTTTTTCCTTCACTCCGCTCTGCAGCTGTTCCGGGTCTGTAAGGGTTGCCTCACCAAACTATTCGACACCATTTTATGTGACAAAAACCCGGAAAAACTTAAAGCCCCAGGTTATTGTGGGTATTGGCGAATCAATAGGTACCGTAGCACCATTCACCGGAGAAGGAATAGTCCATTCGCTGGAATG
>JGI11641J44799_10000121_pt1 | contig 20838 bp, 15 predicted proteins | sample WetSurSiteA1Bulk_FD_44799 | JGI IMG/M metagenome (IMG submission 44799) | reverse complement strand
TTTACCCTGAAAAGTCTGGAAGCCAATCCCAGCCCCAGTAACCGTGGCATATGTCCTGCCGTGGGCGAAAGATCGGAAGCTGAATTCTTCTGCTGTGTCAGATCGAGCCACTCCCCTTTGCTGTCGACATTGCGTGTGGAAAAATGATTGTTGAACGAACGACCGGCATTGCCCGGGTTTAGCTCTTCATCGGCAGTTCCGTATAACTGGGCGAAAAATTCCTCAACCGTCAGTAAGCCGGCAGCCATCATGAATGTCTGATCGCGGTAATACCCTGAGCGCCAGTCACCATTCCTGAACTGCCGGGCATAGGCAATTTGGGCAACCTCCTTGCCGTCACCGAATATCCCGAATTTGGCCTTGCCGGTCAGGACCTCTTTGCGGCCTGTAAGGCTGCAGTGCCTGCTTACCAGGGCAAGCCGGTAGTCTTTCAGGATTTCTTCGCCGGAGAGATTAAGATCGGGAGTTTGGGCATTAAGGACTTCATTACCAATCATAGTTCCGATTTGTTAGGATATTAACACTCTACCCTTTGGAATGTTCGGCCGGTTGAACCAATCCTATTGTTTTTTGTTCTATTTTTGCACAGATCATTTGAATGAATCATGTTACAATTGCTCATCATCGTAACCGCACTTGTTTCGCTTTCCTTCCTTTTCCTGGGAATTAACATCTTTTTCTTTGGCAGGAAATTCCCTGAAACCGAGGTTGGCACGAACAGGAATATGATCCGGCTTGGAATTCGCTGTCCGCAATGCGAAGAAAGAAGCCGATACCGGAAGCAAAGGCCCGTGAAGGTCAATTTAAAGAACCTGCGCCCTGACTGGACTTTGCTGAAGGGTTAAAACAGAAAAGGGGGTCGTACCGCTACCCCCTCTCCCGAAATAAACCTAAAATTAAACCTTGTATGAAATTTATGATGTTGTTTGTTGCCTATTCTATGACATTTCTCGCGTACTTTTCACGTAACCGATTCCAAGATGATTCGCATCCGTTCCTGAAATATTGATAATAAGGGAACAGGGCAAACCGTTATTAAAACGGTCCATGATGTAACAGCATGTTTGGTTAATTTTGGTGACACTATGTGACTGTGGAATAGATTTTGATCTGGTACCTATAAACATTACAAGATGCAAATCCATTATGATTTTTTTCAGTCTGAGAATACACTCCTTCCGCAAAAGGGCCGGATTCTTATTTCTGAACCCTTTCTGATGGACAACTATTTTAAAAGGTCGATCGTTCTAATCACGGAACACTCAGAGGAGGGAACGGTGGGGTTTGTACTGAACAAGCCTGTAAACATGAAGGTACATGAGATCATCACCGACTTTCCGGCCATTGATGCGATTGTTTCACTGGGAGGACCAGTACAGACCAATACACTCCATTATATCCACACCCTGGGCGATATTATTCCCAACAGCATGAAAGTTATTGAAAACATATACTGGGGAGGGGAATTTGATGTGATCAAACGGCTGTTGGAATCGGGAAGCCTCAACAATGAAAACATAAGGTTTTTCCTCGGTTACAGCGGCTGGCAGTCCAATCAGCTGGAGGATGAGCTGAACGACAATGCCTGGGTGGTTGCTGATATCAGTCCCGATGAAATTATGTCTCCCATGAACAAGTATTTCTGGAACATTGCCCTGAACCGGCTTGGTAAAAAGTACCAGATGTGGGCAAACTTCCCCGAGAATCCACAGAATAACTAGGGCTTCGACTCCGCTCAGCCTGACCAAGGCTTCGACTCCGCTCAGCCTGACAGGTTTGTCATCCCGAGCGTAGTCGAAGGATATTTAATAAACTTAAATTCTATTAAACGCCCTTTCATTTAACAACCCTGTCAGAATCTTCGCCATTCTTTTATAATACCTTCGTTCGTGGAACGCCCCCACCCACCGGATTCCATCAACTGCATTGGTCAGGAAAACCTCTTCGGCGTCATCCAGGGCAGCCGGGGTTAACCGACTCTGATCATTTACCCTGTAGCCTGCCGCACCGGCAAGCTCCGTCACCACCCGGCGCATGACCCCCGGAATGCATCCCTGCCGGATATCCGGGGTGAAAACCGAATCACCGCTAACCAGGAATATATTTGAATCCGGGGTCTCAACTATGCGGCCGGCCTCATTCAACATCACCACCTCATCCTGGCTGTTTTTCCGGCCTTCGATAGCAGCAAGCAGATAAAGCAAAGCATGTGCATCATGTACATGCGACAGGGGACCCGTATGCTTGGTAAAACCAGGGCAGATGTCCGCAATGAGCCCTTTTTCATTTAATGCATAATGGTCATGAGCCAGTGGCTGGCTTTCCAGCAGAAAGGATATCCTGCCCTGCTCCGGTACAAAATCTTCTACGGTGTCGCGAAAAACGGTAAGCCTGATCCTGGCTCCTCCAAATTGCCTGTTCTTGTTGAGAAGCTGTGTGATCAGCTGTGTGAAGAAATCAGCGGAAAAAAAAGCAGGTACCTCCATGGAAAGTAACCGCATGTTTTCAAACAATCGCTCCAAATGATAGCCAAGAAACTGCGGAGCAGTTGCACAGGCATGTATGTTCTCATGCAAGGCATCTCCATACCTGAAAGCCCTGTTCGCCGGGAAAAAACTCGGCTCACTGTCCTTCTTGAACACACCTTTCAGGCATATGTAATTGTGTTCCGGCATAAAGACCTAACAGGTTTCAGAAAGAAAAGCTCAACAACTGGCTGATAAAATAGTGTATCAGTTTGTAATTCAGTATCAGGGGAAAGATGAACCCGAACAACGCCCCCGTCAGATGAGCATCGTGGTTGATATTATCCGTCTCACGCTTGCTCATAAAATGTGAATACATCAGGTAAAGGACCCCCATGATGATCCCCGGAATGGGTATGATCCCGTATATATAAAGCAGTTCCCAGGGTTGGAAGAATATGAAAAAGAAAATTATGGCCGAGATAGCCCCGGAGGCTCCCACAGCGTTGTACCATGGATCGTTCTTATGCTTGACCAGGCTTGTAAGTGAGGCCGTTACAATGGCTGCAAAATAAAAAAGCAAGTAAATAATCCTGTATAAGTGCTGCAATTCAGGTGCCAGCGCCATCTTTAAGAATCGCTCAACCTGCGGGCCGAAGAAATATAAGACCAGCATATTGATGATCAGGTGGGTCCAGCTGGCATGCAGGAATCCATGCGTCAGCAACCGGTACCATTGCCGACGATGGTATACCTGGTAAGGATTGAATTGCAGTTTATAGAACCAGTCACTGTTGTTGAAAGCCGATATCGAGATCAGTGCTGTAAAGCCAATCAGCATGTAAGTTGTAATGTTCATGGTATCTAACTAATGTAAAATTCTATAAATCAACTCTCTTAGCAGATCTCCTTCCGATGCTGCAGAGGATCCCTTGGCCTTCAGATCGTACTCGCGCAGCCACGATATGATCTGCTGCGTCTTGGCCATGGGAAAGGTTCTGGCAGCCTGCTGGTATTCGGCAACAAAATAAGGGTTGATGCCCAGCTCCCTGGCTACATTTTCCCTGCTCTTATCGGTCAATCCGTGAAACAGTAATATTTTGCCAAAATAAAAGAACAGCGAAGAAACCGTAAGGATAAACGGATTGTTCCTGGGGTTGCTGCTGAAGTAACGGATGATCCTGTTGGCTTTGACAATATCACGGGTTACCAGCGCACGATTGAGCTCAAAATTATTGAAATCCTTACTGATGCCTATATTCTTCTCGATCATGCCCGCGGTAATCTGACGCGTACCTGCAGGTAACACCAGGATGAGCTTCTCCAGTTCGTGGACTATCTTCCCCAGGTCGTTGCCCAGGAAATCCGTAAGCAGTGAGGCTGCTTTGGGTTCGATCTGGTAATTATCCGAAGCCAGATGCGAACTTATCCAGGAGGGAACTTTGTCTTCACGCACCTTGTCGGATTCGAACAAAACGCTTTTCTCCGCCAGCATCTTTGCCAGCTTTGTCCGCTTATCGATTTTTTTATACTTGTACGCAAAAGCAAGAATGGTAGTGCTCAGGGGAGCCGCCAGGTAATGCTCCAGACCTTCCAGACTCTTGAGATTCTGGGCTTCTCTTACAATGATCAGCTGGTGTGAGGCCATCATGGGAAATCTTCTGGCAGATGTTATGATATTGCTGATGTCGGTATCCCGGCCATACAGGATCAGTTGATTAAAAGCCCTTTCCGCTTCGGCAAGCACGTGCTCGGACAGGTAACCGGTAATGCTGTCAATAAAATACGGCTCTTCACCCGTCAGAAAGTATACCGGTTTAAATTTCCTGGCTTTCAGATCAGCAATTATGTTTTCAAAAGTCATCAGAATAAAAGGATTGATTGCCCAATTACTTATATTTACGTATGCAAACCCTGATTATGGAACCGCTAAATTTACCAACATATTTGTTCAGGATAAAGGAAGACAAGGGGAAAAAATACATTTTTGATGAAATCAGGCGCAGATACGTTCAACTGACACCCGAAGAATGGGTACGTCAGCATGTGGTCAATTACCTCGTTACCGTGAAGAATTTTCCCCTGGGTCTCATCTCGGTAGAAAAGGGATTCAACAGCAACCGGCGCAGGCAGCGGTTCGATTTGCTGGTATACAGCCGCAAGGGTGAGCCCCTCATGATCGTGGAATGCAAGGCCCCCGGGGTTGAGATCAACCAGCATGTTTTTGACCAGGCCGGTAGGTACAACAACAAGTACATGGCTATCTACATGTTGATTACCAACGGGATAAAGCATTACTGCTGCGAGATCAGCAGGGTGAATAAACAATACAGGTTTTTACCCGATGTGCCTGATTTCAGCTCTGTGAACGCAGGTGGCTAGTTGCCGCCGAAGATGCGCCTGATTGACCATCCGACGCTTTGCTTTTCAGGTTCCTGCCCGTATCCGTAACCATAACCATAGCCATAACCATAACCATAGCCGTTCTGCCCAATTTTCTCATCGTTGATGATAATGCTCAACGGTTTGATGCCCCGCTTTTCCAGATCATTCATAACCGATGTAAACAGGCTCCTTGGCGTAAAATTCTGTCGTACAACAATTAATCTGATGCTGGCATACCTTAACAGGAGCAAGGCATCGGAAACAAGCGCTATTGGAGGTGAATCGATCAATATGATATCATAACGGCTTTTCAGTTCGTCAAATAGCACTGCAGTTCTTTCCGAGGAAATCAGCTCGGAAGGATTGGGCGGTATCGGACCCGATGGTATCACATCGAGGTTGGGGATACCCGAGGGGAAAATTATGTCCTGTAATTGCGATAGATGGCTCAGGTACCTGCTGAGACCATCCTCTGCCTCAATGCCAAGGTATTGCCTGATCCTTGCCTTTCTTAAATCAAAGTCAATCACCACTACTTTCTTCTGGTTCTGGGCGAACACCGTTCCCAGGTTCACCGAAGTGAAGCTTTTACCTTCTCCCTTGATGATGGAAGTGATCAGAACAACATTCTTCCCTTCCCCGTTCGGGAAGAACTGAAAATTCGTCCTCAGCGAACGGAATGACTCTGCGATCAGCGAAGAGGGAAACTCGTCCACCACCAGGCTGGTCTTATGGGTATTGTGGATAACATGTCCGATAACCGGAACATCGGTTATGGACTGTATTTCTTTTTTATCGACAATCTTATTCCGGAAGAAATCAAGCAGGTATACCATGGCTGCAGGCAGGAACAGGCCCAGCAAAAGTGCCACGATATAATTCATGCGGGGATTGGGGCTTACCCTAACGAAATCATCCTGTGAGGCCTGGTCGAGGATTTCGTTTGAGGGGATATTGGAAGCTTTGGAAATCTGCACCTCGGAACGCTTGGTCAACAGGTAGGTATAAATAGCATCATTCAACTTGAATTTGCGCTCAATGATCAGCAGTTCACGCTGGCTTTCAGGAAGCTTATTGATCTCCGACTCGATACCGGAGATGCGTGCATCAATTTCCTGAAGCGAAATATTCGAGGCATTGATGATGTTATCGATGTTCTCCAGCAGCTTTGCCTTGATATCAGCGATCTTCGATTCGAGAGAACTCAGGTATGGATTATCCTTGACGGTATTGTAGGATACTTCGGTACGTTCGGTATACAGGCTTGTAAGCTCAATAATGAGGTTATTCAGCAACGGATCGCTGATATCCATGGAGGAGGGAGCAATAAGATCATCCACCCGGTTGTTTTTCAACAGGTAATCCCGGAGGTAATTGTAGTATTTCGACTTTACGATCAGCTCCGCTTTCTGGTCCTGCAGGCTCTCCATTTGCTCATAGGTTTGCTGTGCCTGGAAGTCAATATTTGTGACCCCCCTGGCTGTCCTGAAACGCTGCAGCCGGTCTTCGGAGTACCTAAGCGAATCGGTGATACCCTTCAGCTGATTATCGATGAATTCAATGGTGGACAGGGCAATTTTGTCCTCCCGTTCAATTCCTTTGGAAAGGAAAACCTCCGTAAGCTTATTCAGATAATCCACTCCCTGCCGGATATTGCTGCACCGGATGGAAATCTGTAAAATGGAAGAATTCTTGGTTGCCTCTACCTCGCTGACCCTGAAGCGGTTGATCAGCTGACTGAGACTGTTGAACTGAAAGGAATAGTCCCTGTTACCTCCGATCCTGCTTAGATTCTCGAAATTGGGAATTATCCTGAAGCGGCTGAACCGGTTGCCGGTAAGTTCTCCAAATGTAACCGTGTCGGTCAATTCATAGCTCGCTATGGAACCCGTAATTGCATCGCCCGGATAATTGTATACGGCTACCTCTTTTTCCGAGGCCTGAATGACCATGAAGGTATCATTCAGGAATGTCAGGTTGAACTTTACCCCCAGGGGCTGATCATACAGGCTGTCAATCATAACGATAAAGGGCGCGTCATGATAGATCTCGGTGGATTTAAACCGGTCTTCGAGAAAGTAGGACACTGAGAAATCAAGGTCGAGCAATGCCCTTCCTGTCAGGTTTTTCGATTGCAGCAGGCCAATCTCATTCTGAAGCGTATAGGGATTCCCATACAGGGAGGTCCCTATGAAGTTCTGCGGATCAAGAGGATTCTCCTCGTCCCGGATCAGCAGGTAGGTTGTGACTTTGAATACCGGAGTGGTAAAGCGGTTGATCAAAGTGGCTATGAGGAAAGCAATGACCAGGAATCCCGCGAAGTAATACCACTTGTTAAAGCACTTGATCAGAAATGCCTTGATGTCTATGGAATCCTCCTCTACAATATCAACATTTCGTTCATCTGTCATTCTCAGATTCTCCTGATGGTAGTTCTACTGATTATCAATCCGTTGAATTCAGGTACACATTCCATCCGACCAGTATGGTAGAAATCAGCACCAGGAATGTTTCATACGGGAACCGGACATAGGACCATGATTTTGCGTTCAAGGGCTCTATATAAATGATATCGTTCGGCTGCAGATAAAAATAGGGAGATTCCAGGATTTTGTTGTCAGAAAGATCCAGTTGAACGAGGTTTGAGCCTGTCTGGGATTGCCGTACCAGTTTCACTTTTTTGGGATTGCCGAAATCCTTGAAACCGCCTGCCATTGAAACTGCCTGGAAAAGATTGATCTGATCCCGATAAATGGTAAAGCTTCCGGGCTGGTTTACCTCACCGATGACAGAGACCTCAAAATTGACCAGTTTTACCACGGCGGTAGACTCTTTAAAGTATTCATTCAGCGTTTTCTGGACCTGGTCCCTGACTTCGGCAACTGTGAGCCCCTTCACATACATCTTATCCACAAATGAAAAATTGATGTACCCGAATTCATCAACCGTATAGCTTTTAAGATACAGGTACGTGGGATTCATCAGGTCGGGAAAATCGGTCTGAAAGAACTTGCTTGTTTTCGGATCAACACTGTATACTTCTATATACAGATAGTCTCCTGCCTGCAACCGGTAGGTTGTATTTTTAGGGTTGGTAAAATCCGCTGTCATTTCTTTCGCAGTCCTTTCCTGCAAAAGCTTTACCTTATTCTGTGATATACATGAGGTTAACACCAGAGCCGGGATGAGCACAAGCTTAATCCCCAAATTTATCAACTGTTTTTTTCGAATTTTCATAGCCGATTTATTTAAATGATTAACGTCTTATTTTGTTTCCTGTAATGCCTCGAAATAGGTAATCTTGGCTGCACGACGGTAAGGTACAATAAAAGCCTTATCGATCCGGCTGGCCTGTTTGAATTGTTCCGCCATTTCCGAAGAGTTTCCTGCTTTCAAATGATATTTGAACCAGCCGTCTTCAAGAATTATTGAAATGGCTTCTGTTCCGCTGTAAAGGTTGCCGAGTTCATCAGACTTCATGGGAATCCTCGATGCGGCCAGCTGTAAATGATATTCCGTTTCCTCCAGGATACCTTTCCGGCCCCTGGACTGAACGGTACGCTCCAGTTCCCTGCTTTTTTCGAGAGCACCGGCCATATTGACCTTCACACCATCTTCGTAGGCAACAACAAAGGCTCCTTCGGATCCTACGCTCTGTTTGAGGCGCAGGGCATCGGAATACAACCTTACTCCCATCAACTGGTATTTGTACCAGCCTTCTTCAGCGATCATTTCCACCGGGTATGTGCCTCTGTAAATTTTCTTAAACTGATCCATGCTGAGCGGGACCCTGCTCGCTGCAACCTGGATCCGGAATATCAATCCGGCCGGCAATCTTTGTGTCCCCTCCGGTAACAGGGGAGCCGGAGGTTTGATTTCCGTGGCTTCAACGGCAGGTGCGAATGTGGTCCCTTTTCGGTAGGCAACAATATATGCATTGCTGATTCCGCTTGATTTCCTGAATTTACTTGCCTCATCGTAGGTGTCAAAATCACCGACCGAATATTTATACCAGCCATTCTCGTTGATCATTTCAACCTGTTTGTTCCCGTAATACATCCGGCTCAATGCCCGCTGGGAAAGTTCCGAACGGTTTGCGGCAACCTGTACACGGTAAATCACATTCTCATCCGCCGGTACCAGCTGATCCTTGTTTTCGTCGGTGATAATCCCGATTTCAGCTGATTGTCCGGCATCGGGGGCCTGCCGGGCCTGTAATCCCTCCTTCAAAGAATCCGGTGTTGTGGCCAACAGAGGTTCTGTGGCCAATGCTTCGTGTCCGTAAATATAATCATACCACAAGCGAAGCACCGTATCGGTCTCAAATGCGGATAATCCGGCAATTTGCCCTGTCGAAAGCGTTGTATCAATATACTGCCCCTCTGCCTGATACCGGTTATACCGGTCGATCTCCGCCTGGTTTAATTCGAGCCTTGACGGAAGAGTTGCTTCCGGTACATTGCCAATCGTTTCGGCAGGCGCTTCCTGAACGGCAGGGATTTCCCGCTCATCAAGAGGGACCTGTTCAGCTGTGCCCGTTATGTGATGATAGGCACCCAATGCAGTTACCTGTTTCTGGATAGCCTGTGCCTCGAGATCATCCGCTTCGTTGAGTTTTTCAATTTTGGTAAGTTCATCATCCATTTTCTTGGCCTCAATTCTGTAACTTATCGCCTGGAAATAATTATCACTGGCCTGTTCTTCGAGCAGTTTAGCATTTAAAAAATCTGCTTCCTGACCGGGATGAGCCTTCCAGAACTTGTCGATATACTTGCGGTAAACTGTGAACTTGATTTCATTACACTTTTCATAGAGTCCGGAAGCCTGTACCTGTTTCTTGCGTGCCTGACTTTCCAATTGTGCGGATTTCTTGGTTGCCGAATTTTCGTTAAGCGCCGGATCGGCCAGAATGGACAGGGCTTCCATGTTCAGCCTGCTGGCTTCTTCGATAAGCTTGTCTGCCTCCGCTTTGTAATCATTGGCTTTACCCAGCTTACTGAGGTCTGCGGCGTCAATAAGCGGACCAATGTCGCTTTCACTTTGAGCTTGGAGGTTGTAGGTGAACAGGAGAGAAATGCAAGCAAACAGAAAGCCGATAAGCCTGTTCATATGCGTGCCGTATTTAAGGGTTATTTCCGGATCATGACATACCGATAAGGCGAAGATATGAAAAAAAAAACATGATGTCATATTGCTTTTATTAACAAATAAAAGCCAACCCTCTCTGAATGAACTGATCTGAAATGTTATTATCTTGGTGCGAACCGGATTAGACTAACTCCCGGGCATTGGATTAATTGTCCCCGGGATTTATCAGTTGCAGCAATAATTCCCTGAGGTATTTACGGGGTGTTTTTATCCAGTCGGCCTTATGGCCCGAAACTGCAAACCCGAACTTTTTGAAAAGCCGCAGGCTGCTGTTGTTCCCTTCGGTGATGTTACAGTACAACTGATGCAACTGGAGTGTATTAAAGCTGTAGTCAATGAATTTTTCCAGTGCGCCTGAGGCATATCCTTTCTTCCGGTCCGATTTCTCACCGATCAGGATCCCTATTCCAGCCCTGTTGTGGTAAGGATCAAAATCGAAAAGATCAATGGTTCCCACGGGACGTGCTTCCGCAACATGGCTTTCCCGGACATCGATCATCAGCCTGAGTTGTTTTACCTGGTATATATCCAGATGTGCATTTTCAATGTACTTCTCAAGGACGTACTTTGAGAAGGGAGTATAGGTATTGCTGACATGCCAGATTTCAGGATCGTTTTCCCAGCGATACAATACATCAATATCCGAGAGCTCCGGCGCACGCAAAATGATTTCATATTCAACTTTTCTGATCATGGTATGGGAAATAGCTGCATGTGATTCAGGAGTTGTGCGAATACTTAAGGGACTGGCTTTATCGATTTCAAAGTCAGTCTGTAAATATCCTCTGCTGTACCATCCATGTTGCTGATCCTGGAATAATATCCTGATTCCCCGTTACTCAGCGGTACAAATCCCAGATTATCTGTGGTATTGTTTATAGGTGAACCAATATTCACAGGATCTCCCCAGGTCTTATCCTGTCTGGTGGTAAAGAAAATGTCAAATCCACCCATGCTGTAATGGCCCTTTGAACTGAAAAACAATGTTTCCCCGTTACGGATAATACAAGGGCTGTCCTCATCAAAAGGTGTATTGATGATCTTGCCTGCATTCCTGGCTTTCCCCCATCCACCCGATTTTTCCTTTTGCGAATAATAGATATCCAGGCTTCCGAAGCCCTTTTTTCTTGAACTGGTGAACCACAGGGTCTGCTTGTCTGCTGCAATGCTTGCCCAGGTTTCATCGTACTTTGTATTGATATGATTATTAAGCGCTTCTGCTTTTGTCCATGTGGCATCGCGCCTGACAGAAACATACAGGTCACTGTTTTCCATGTTTTTCCGGACCAGATAGAGCTCATTCCCGTCACCGGACAGACAAACCGGATAGAAATCCCCATCGGAACCGATGAGGGGATTCAGATTGACAGGCTGTGTCCAGGTGTTCCCATTCTTTGCCGTAAAGAGGATGGCATCGTAGAATTTCAACCGTCTGACGAAGACCATGAATTGGCCATCGGGTGTAACAACGGGAGAAATTTCCGACGCCGGAGTATTGATCATGGTGTCCAGCATAACTTCTTCATACGCCACCGGGCTGTCAAGAATAATCTTGGCCCTTTCACATGATTTTATTTCATTCTCAACGATGTTCACATTATAATTGCCATAATAGAAAGGAGAGTTGATGAAAGTATCATAGGCTCTCAGTGCATCATCGAGCCGGTTATTCATCCGGTAAACATTCCCGAGGTAGAACCAGGCATGAAGCGGTGCGTTTGTCTCCTCAAAGTCCCTGCCGCGATATTTGTTTTTTGCGACAGTATTTACGGACGCTTTTTCAAGGCAGGTTATTGCTTGTACTTCATTACCCGGAATATTCATATAACATTCCCCAAGCATGAAATTATAATGTGCATTGTCGGGAGAACTGTCAACTACTTTCCTGAAATAGAAGGCTGCCTCCTTGTAGTCGCCGCGGGTAAAAAAAAACTCGCCTTCGTTAAAGAACTCCCTGATCTCTTCTGCGGTTTGTCCCTGCATGGAAGGAATCAATAAAGAAAGCAGGATAAGAAAAGATAATGTTCGCATAACCTGACTATTCCCTGGGTTTAAGGTGCTCGGGTACCGGAGGCATTTTAATAAGGATCACACTTTCATCCTGGCCGATAATTTCATATTCAACACGCCTGTTCAACCTGCGTCCTTCGGGATTATCCGATCCGTCAGGATTCGAATTGATTGCTGCGAAGTTTTTCTCACCCAGCCCGAGCGTTTCCAGCCTGTTCTTTTCGATCCCCTTGCTGACCAGGTATTGCATGACAGCGTTGGCACGTTTTTCTGAAAGCTTCAGATTGTATTCAGCAGGTCCTTTGGCATCTGCATGACCTACCAGCTTTACACGAATCACCGGGTAATCCTTCATGATCCGCGATACCTGATCAAGCTCCTGCTTGCCGGCATCATTAAGCTGGAAATTGTCAAAGGCAAAATAGACCGGGGCAAGTTCAATTTCTTTTGGAATTGCCGGTAAAGCCGGCGGCAAGGGTTGCGGGGTTACAGGAGTTACCGGGGTTTCGGGAGGTACCGGCGTTTCAGGAATTACCTGGGGCTCGGGAGTTACAGGAGATTCTGAAGGTATTACGGCTGCCACAACGGGTGTCACAGGCTTCTCCTGTGACTTAAAGAAATCAGCCAGCATCTCAGGCAAAGGTCTGTCACCTTCCGGCTGCAAGGCATAAATATCTTCCTTTCCAAATCCTCCGTTCCGGATCGCGGAAACATAGCCAACCTTACCATTGTACCAGGGATAATAAAAAAGATCGTCATCAGTTGTGCTGACAGGATAACGGACATTTTCAGGATTCGACCACTGACCGGACGGACCGAGTTTTGACAGGAAAACATCATAACCCCCCATGTTCTTATGTCCCTGAGAACTGAAATAAAGCAGGCTGTCATTCGCTGTAATAAAAGGAGTATCTTCATTCAGGGCTGTATTGACAGTAGTTCCCAGGTTTACAGGCATACCCCATTGTCCGTTGCTTAACAGCTGTGATTTATAAATGTCCATTTCACCGATGCCGTCTTTCCGGTTGCTGGTAAAATACAGCGTTTTGCCGTCGGCAGCTATTGAAGCATGAGATTCCCAGTATTTTGTGTTTATATCCTGTCCCTGAACCGGAACGGATCTTGACCATTTGCCGTTACTGTAATTGCTCACATAAATGTCACTGTTAAAAGGATCTTCTCTGGTGAGGTACAATTGTGTACCGTCAAATGAAACCGATGAAACATACTGATCCCCGTCTGATTGGATCTGGGGTGTGATGTTAACCGGAGCTGACCAGCCTCCGGGCGTATACCTGCAAAAGTAAACTGCATCATAGAAAGGCAGCTCATTCATATACAGCAATGTTTTACCGTCACCCGATACAACGGCTTTGAAATTTGAGGAATTCCCGTTGACAGAATCACCAAGGTTGGTCATCCTGATCCTTAACGGATCACTGATGAACTGTATCGCTATGTTGCAGGCTGCAATCTGCTGGTCGGCATATTTTAATTCCTCAGCAGAACCGGCTAATTCTTTGTATTTGTTATACGATCCGATAGCTTTATCCAACTGGTTGTTAACACGATACGCATTCCCCAGGAAAAGATAGGCGTCAACAGGGGCTGTCTTTTGCTTGATGCTCTCCTTATATTTGGAAGATACGTCTTTGACGGCTTCGAGCAGGTGATTAATGGCTTTGTCCTTCTGCCCCGGCATATTCAGATAGCAAATCCCCATCCTGTAATTGATATTGGCATTTCCGCTATATCCATTGTTATAAAGTTCCATGTAATCGGTCAAGGCATCGGGATACTCTTCTTCGGCAAAGAAAAACTCTGCATCCAGAAAGTACTCTTTCAGTTCAGCCTGATCTTTTTCCTGTGCAGGTACGGGCGATTGCAGAAGAAGGAGAATAGCAAGAAACACGGCTGTTTTCATCTGCTGGGGTTTTAGTTATAGCAAATTTAATAATTTAACGACAGGTTATCTAAAAATAACTGCCCTAATTAGCAATTAGCTGATAACTCGGGGGAGTCTACCTGCTCAGCAGGTCTTCCGGAATATCACGGTTCCTGATCACGACGAGCTGTGCAGGAATATTGGTAAGCACAAGTTCAGTGCGCCGGTTGTAGCTTCGGCCTGCCGGATTGTCCGTTCCGTTGCTGTTCACATTTACAGCCACCGGATCTTTTTCGCCGAAAGCAGTCACTGAGATCCTTCCAGCCAGGGTATCATTGCCCTGAAGATATTGTTTGACAGCCTGGGCCCGAAAAAGCGAGAGCTTATCATTATAGCTTTCCTTACCCCGCGAATCGGCATAACCGTTAATCTGTAAATTCAATCCCGGATATTCCGCCATGAACCTGGCAACTGAATCGAGATACCCCAGGTATTGATCATCAAGTCCGCTCCTGTCGAATGCGAAGCGGATATCCCTCAAAACAACAGTATCGGAAGGGAGTATGGAAGGAACGGTGATGTCTGCGATCAGAACCAGTTCATTTCCCGGAAAATAATCAGGAATTTCCAGTTCCCTGCTCAACAGCACCCGTGTCGGATCGCTGAAATCAAGCCTGTACGAACCGCCCGAAAGCTTCTGGCTGAAAGAGCCATCATGCTCCAGTGTAATAACCGGCAAAGCACTGCCGGACGTTTTGTCAGTCACAGCAAGCCTGATATTGCCCTGATCATATCCCGGATCGGCCTGGATATTTATCCTGCCATTGAGTGTATAACGAAAAGGCCTGCCTGGTAAAATATTATCATATCTTACAATATCCATTCCGCCGGAGGAATGTGAAATAGATGCATGATAGCCCATATTTCCCGTTCCAAGAGGAAAGAAGAAAAGATCATCGTCGGTAGTGCTGAGAGGATAACCGATATTCACAGGAGGAAGCCAATTCCCGTATGCATCCGGAGAAGAGACAAAGATATCATAGCCTCCCATGTTGTAATGACCCTGAGAGCTAAAGAACAACTTTCCGGCATTGGAGGAAACAAAGGGCGATTCTTCATTGAACGGGGAGTTGATCTGCGGGCCCAGGTTAACCGGCTCATCCCATTCCTCAGCGTCCGTGAGGGAAGAACGGTAAATATCCAGCCCGCCGTACCCCCCTTTCCGGTCACTGGTAAAATAGAGGTATTTGCCGTCAGGAGACGGGGAAGCATGGGTTTCGTTAAATATCGTATTGATCTTATCGTTCAGCCTGGTCAATGTGCTCCATTGGCCGTCTTTAAATACCGTTGTATAAATTTCACCGCTCCGGTAAGGATCATAGCATGTCAGGTATAACCTGGTCCCGTCTGCCGACATGCCTGTAATGTAATGGTCTCCGTCTGACCTGATTGCCGGAGTGAGATTATCCGGGACCTGCCAGGTGGTATCGACCTTTACTGCATGCATAACGGCATCATAGAATTTCAGTTGGTTCATGTAATAAATAACCTTCTCATCCCGGGTAACAACCGGATTAAAATTGGATACGGCCGAGTTTACGGCATCCGGCAGTGTGTCAACAGAAAATGTTGTCGGAGATGCCATCAGTACCAGTGCATTTTTGCAACGTTCGATATGGAATTCAGCAAGTGCCTTGTTATCAACCTCCACATCATCTATCGATCGAATGTAGGTATTAAGACAGTCGATCGCATGCGTGAAATCATCGTTTAACCGGTAGGCAATTCCCAGGTACAGCAAAGATTTGACCGGAGCAAATTCTTCCTCAAGTGACTGGCCCGTATAGGTGCCGGAAATCTTTTGCGAGGCTTCCTTCAGGTAAGGGATGGCCCGGTTTTTTTGTCCCGGTATGTTCAGGAAACATTCACCGATCAAATAGCTGATGTTGGCGGTTGCATACCCCTTCTCCTGAAGGCTCATCAGCACCGGTAGGGCTTCATTGTATTCCCCTGCATATATATATTCAAGTACATCCGCATAAAGGTCAACAGGACTGGGTGCTATCTTTTGTCCTGATCCAGGCAGGCACACCGTAAGAATCAGCAGTACAGCAATTGACAGTTTATTCATTCTTACGCTTTTTTCGCAGTATAAATATGATCAGCAGGGCTATGATGATGATATTTACCAACACCAGCGAGGTGACCAGTGCAGGCCTGTTGATCCCCGAGAACCAGCCTTCACGTTCAGTGGTCTCTCCGGCATCAGGTCCCCTTCTGAGCAACATCTTCAGGAGCACACGAAGCAGGTCGCGCTCGGTATAATCATATTCGTCGGCAACCGACAGCAGGTACTGCATTACTTCAAGCGGCTTCGAGAACTGGTCAGCATTGGTCGCGTTGATGGCCTTCGTAATCTGTTCACTTCCGAAAAGCTTCAAAAGATCAATGAATTCCGCGATGTTCTTGGGATCGATGATATCGATCAGAAGCTGATAAACCATTTCACGATTGAAATCATGAAATTGCGACTGGCTGAGCAGATAGGTCACCAATCCTTCAAAAGTGTTGATCTGCAGATTTCTGATGTCTATTTCCTGCAGGAATGTCTTGAGGCTCCCGGTGGCTTTTTGTGCCAGCATCTTCCGGAATAAATCAACATAGTAGTAGGGATCACGACGGATCTTCTCGACATTCTCAAGCACTTCCCTCCTGGAGTACCCCTGCAATTCTGCCGCACCGAGCAGGTATGAGATCAGTTCAAGCGAATTCCTGATCTCCTGCTTTTGCATGTTCATGTCGAGCAAGGTTTGCTTCAGACTGTCGGAGGAGATGAAAATCAATCCCTGTGTAAGGAAGTGGACATCGATATCGATGGCAGCTTTTTTCAGCGCCTCTTCAAGTTCCGAAAGCGGAAATGCTTTGCTTTCGGCACCTCTCATGATATAGTCCGCAACCGACCGGGTATCGGGGAATTCCTTCCAGTTTTGATACATCTTGTCGAGGAAGGCTTCCAGATCACCGGAAGAAAATGATTGCAGGAGTTCAATAAGTGCCCTGGGATCGCGGTTCAGTGCGGCCAGGCGATAGAGTGCATCCCGAAGTTCGTCAGCGGTGTAATTGCTGTTTGGTTCATTGTTCCGCAAGTAATCCACCAGGGCCTCCGAGGAAAATATACTGTTGGCAGCAGCGTCAAGATTTCTGAGCGATTTGTTAAGGCTGTCCGCAGAATGATTTAAAAGTTCGTTGTAAAGGACATTCAGATCTTTCTGAGAAAGGAACCTGGCCATGAGTTCCTCAACCTCCTGCTGGGTATATCCCTGTTCAGCCGCATTTTTCATCAGAAAATCATACAGGTCGGCAACTGAATTGAATTTTGTTCCCTGAAGATCAAGATCCTTGAGGAACCTGGCGAGATTTCCTGCAGCCATTGTTTTAAGGCCAAGATAACGGTCAGCATCAGCCAGAGCAGATTGCTGCGTTGTGGCCGGNGCAGTGACAGCTTCGGCTGCCGGCGTATAAATCACAGTCACCTCACGGGTGGTTGTATTTCCTTTGTCATCGGTCAGGGTAAGCCGTAAAACGTTGGTGCCGGGCTCAGGGGTCAGCATGTATACGAACCGCCTTCGTTTTATGCTGAATTCCTCAGTCTTCTCCAGTTCATCGTTTAACAGGGTTTCCACCTGCAGGGTGGTATTTCTTGCAAGATCAATTTTTATCGGAATGGATTCATTGGTAGTAACATTGTAAACCGCGACCGGGATTGTCATTTCGGGACCCACGACCACCTGCTCCTGTTCGACAGTTGCAGCCTCGGAAGGTGCTGTTGTGGCTGCCAGGGCTGTCAGAAGCGAAGAATGTGCCACAATATTCGACGGATTATTTACCGGTATGAAGATCTTTTCCGATTTGTCCTGGATACCGTCGCCCTTGATCTGCAACTCCATTTCGCCCGAAAGTGCGTCAAGCGTATAGGATCCGTCGGGATTAAGCTTTGTCTGATCGAGCACTTTCCCTGTTTTTGTACTGACGAGCGTGGCAGTGTATCCGCTGTAATCAGGCCTGATCAGTCCTTCGAGTCTTGTAACGCCATTCAGTATGAACTTCCTGGGATGAAGATCCGTAAATACCTCAAGCTTATAAATATCCATCAGGCCGTAGGAATCCGACGGATCGTATTTCGCATAATAGGCATAGGCCCCATCGCGCACAGGCGTAAAAAACAGATCATCCCGTGTGGTGTTTAACGGGTAACCCACATTGAGTGGCTTTGCCCATTGTCCGTTATCCAGCCTGGTACTGTAAAAAATATCATAGCCCCCCATATTATAATGGCCCATTGAACTAAAATACAGCGTATTGCCATCATCTGTCAGGAATGGAGTATCTTCGTTGTACTTTGAGTTGACCACCGGACCGAGATTGATGGCCGGCCCCCAATCACCACCCCGCCTGCGTTCTGATTTATAGATATCCAGGCCACCGTATCCTCCTTCACGGTTGCTGGTGAAGTATAGTGTTTTACCGTCTTTTGACAAAGAAGCATGCGATTCCCAATACTTGGTATTGATATTGCCATTCAGCTTTTCAAGCTTGGACCATTTGCCATTGCGCAGGTAGCTGACATAAAGGTTCCCGTCGAAGTTGTCACTCCGGTAAACATAAACCTCATCTCCGGTATAGGACAGCCCCGTACAATAGGAGTTGCCGTCAACGCCAAAAGCCTCGGTGAGGTTCTGGGGTTCCGACCATTTTCCGTTATCCCTCCGGCAGTAAAAGACGGCATCGTAAAACTGGAGCTTTCTGGTAAAGACCAGTGTCCTTTCATCTCCCGAAATTAAGGGATTGATCTCTTCAAACTGGTCATTGATGCCTTCGCCCAGGTTAACGGACAGAAAGTACATGGGATTTTGCAGCTGCTTTTCGGCTACACGGCAGGCTTCAATCTGCTCGTCCACGAGCGCGGCATCATAAACCACAGGATCAAGGATGAGCTTAAACTGTTCATAGGCTTCAATGGCTTCCTTGAGGCGGCTATTGGCTCTGTATGCATTCCCCAGGTAAAAAAAGGCTTCGGGAGGTGAACGTCTCTCTTTGTAACTGTTTGTTTTGCTTTCGGGACTGATCCCCTGGACAGCTTTCTCGAAATAAGCGATTGATTTTTGGACCTGGTAAATATCATTGAGGTAGCAGATACCAATTTTGAAATTTATATTGAAGTTCTCCGGATCGCTCTGCAATATTCGCTGGTACAAGGGCAATGCATCTTTGTATTCCTCAAACAGAAAATAGGATTCTGCCTCAACAAATATTTCCTTGATTTTTTCTTCACCCTGACCAAAAGTCAGCGGAGTGAGGCTCATGAAACACAGAAAAATCAGCGGGAATGGTCGATAGGTTTTAGAGGATCTCATAGCTGTACGTCTAACATAACAAATTTATACAATAAAAACAATTTATAAATAACTATCAATAAGTTATGACTTGCTATTTATTAACCATTTGTTGAGAAATCTTTATTATCAGTAGGTTGAGATGTTAATACGATCGATAAAATTCTCGAGGTTCCGGACCACCTGGCTGAGGAAGCTTCCGCCCAGTGCGCCGTCGATCACCCTGTGATCATAAGTCAGTGAAAGCATAACAATATCGCGCACAGCGATTCCATAAGCATTTTCCGTCTTTACCGCCCATGGTTTTTTGACAATAGTACCCACGGCCAGGATGGCTGCCTCGGGCTGGTTGATGATGGGTGTTCCCGTAAGGCTGTTGTATTGACCAATATTGGTGATGGTAAACGTTCCACCTTTGATCTCTGCCGGAAGAAGTGAACCCTGCCTCGCTCTTTCAGCCATGTCTGACACTTTACGCGCCAGACCTGCCAGGTTTTCGTGATCAGCATTTCTGATCACCGGGACGATGAGGTTGCCGCCGGGAAGAGCAGTTGCGAATCCGATGTTGATGTTTTTGCGAATGATGATGGAATCACCGGACAAGGAGACGTTGATACGCGGAAATTCTTTCAGTGCCTGTGCCACAGCTTCGATAAAAATGGGCGTAAACGTGAGCTTTACCTGCACGCGGTCAAAGAACGATGCCTTGTTCACTTCTCGCCAGTTGACCAGTCCGGTAATATCTGCTTCCAGGAAAGAAGTCACGTGGGGAGCAGTTTGTTTTGACCTGACCATATTCCCTGCAATAAGCTTCCGCAAACGATCCATTTCAATTACTTTATCCTCTGCGCCTGCTATGGGTTCCTGAAGATCCGGCCCCTGCCGGGGAACTGTATCCCTGCCTTTGGCAGACGGTGTATCCAAAGGTTCACTGCGGTCATTCACCATGTAATTATTGATATCATCTTTGGTAATCATGCCATTTGGCCCTGTTGCACGGATCTGATTCAATTCTCCTGCAGTAATCCCGCGCTGCTTTGCCAATTGTCTCACCAACGGTGTCAAGGCCAATCCGGAAGGCTCATCCTGCTTGGGCTTCTTCCGGCGACTTTCATGGATCTGAATTGCATGATGCGGATCCGGTGCAGGTTCCAATGCAATTCTTTTTCCCGATGAGGAGGCACCGGATTCCCCGGTTTCAATCAGGGCAATAATTTCGCCGACTTTTGGAATCTCTCCCTCGTGGAACACCCGCCTGACGAATCTTCCGGTCACCGGTGAAGGAATCTCGGAATCAACCTTGTCAGTCGCTACCTCAACCAGCGGCTGGTCAGTTGCCACATCCTGTCCTTCCGAAACAAGCCATTTTGTGATGGTTGCTTCAATAATTCCCTCACCCATTGCAGGTAATGCCAGTTCAAATCTTGCCATTTTCTCTGGGTTCTGTAGGTGAAACATCACAGGGATTCAATGACTTCTTCCTGCCCAAATGCCTGAATCCCGCCATAACTATCTGAATATCATGTAATATACGGTAATCTTTTGCGTATAA
>JGI11641J44799_10000120_pt1 | contig 20920 bp, 24 predicted proteins | sample WetSurSiteA1Bulk_FD_44799 | JGI IMG/M metagenome (IMG submission 44799) | reverse complement strand
AACCCACACAACCCACACAACCCACACAACCCACACAACCCACACAACCCACACAACCCTCACAACCCTTCCAGCTATCAACTAAATTATTAATTTTGCAGCTCTTGTAATAAACCTTAAATCAAAACATCATGTATACCGAGAAATATCTGTTTGAATTTACCCGCAATGTGTTTATGAAAATGGGATGTTGTGAAAGTGATGCCCTGAAAATTGCCGAGGTATTCACGGCCGCCGAACTGCGCGGCATCCCCTCACATGGTATGATTCGAATTAAGGATTATTATCAGCTTTGGAAAGCCGGTCGCATCAATGTAAAACCTGATGTGCGTATCGTTCATGAAACACCGTCAACTGCTGTTGTTGATGGTGACGGAGCGGTTGGGATGGTGGCAGCAAACCGGTCGATGGAGTTAGCCATTGAAAAGGCCGCCAAGGCAGGAACCGGATGGGTATCAACCCGGAACTCGAACCATTACGGTATTGCCGGATATTATGCCATGATGGCCCTTAAACATGATATGATAGGACTTTCCATGACAAATGCCAATCCCCAGGTTGCACCTACATTCTCCGTGAGTCCAATGCTGGGCACCAACCCCATAGCTGTTGCTATTCCTGCAGGAATGCAGCCCCCCTTTGTCGCTGATTTTGCCACCACGCCCATTGCCCGTGGCAAACTTGTAGTAGCTGAGAAGAAAGGTGAAAAGGTCCCTTATGGGTTTGTCCAGGATAAGCTCGGGAATCCTTCCGATGATCCGGCTATTTTGAAAGCGGGAGGTTCCATGCTGACCCTGGGAGGAGACTATGTACACGGCAGTCACAAAGGTTTTTGTCTGAGTGCGATCGTGGATATTTTTTCGGCAGTATGTTCAGGTGCTAATTTCGGCCCTTTTGTGCCGCCATCTGTTGCCTATCTTCCTGTATTGGATGAAAAGGTGGGGGAGGGGACAGGCCATTTCTTCGGGGCCATGCGTATCGATGCCTTCCAGGATGCTGCGGCCTTTAAAGATTCCATGGATTTGTGGATCACGACCTTCCGGCAGGCAAAACCGGCTGAAGGACGTGAAAAGGTTATTATTCCGGGAGATCCCGAACGGGAAAAAGAAGTGCGCCTCAGGGCAGAGGGAATCACCTTATTGCCTGCCGTTGTTAAAGAGATGAAGGAGATCGCGGAGGTAATGGGCGTGGCGTTTGAAGGCTGAGGGCATTGCTTATTCCCGGTCTTCAGCCAGGTTATTCATAAATCCCTGCTTGTTAATTACTTCGAGATATTTTTGCGAGAAGAATACATTGTCTTTCTTTGTATATCTTTTATCGGTAAAGATCTGTGCCAGTGTTTCAAGCTTATTCTCTTCCAGCAGCTTCGCCGTGAGCTCGAGCGATTCCTTTTCGGCATAAAGCCTGTCAATATCCCCGGCTGAATAGTCCCTGTATTTCTCATAATGCACTACGGCTTCAACCGGCAATCTGTCCGTTAACTCCGGAACTTCGGCAGGATAGCCTGCAACAAGTGTTGTTACTGGCACAACGGCCTTCGGAAGTTCCAGGATTTCAATTATTTTTTCCGCATTGTAAATAGTAGTACCCAGATAGCAGATGCCAAGGCCATGCTCTTCAGCGGCTACGACAAAGTTTTGTGCAGCAAGCAACGCGTCAATGGCAGCTGTAACAAACGACAGAAAGTTGTCATAACCGGGAGCGGCTTTCCGCAAACGGCACCAAGCGTTGAAACGGTTGAAATCGGCGCAGAAGGTCAGCACCAGAGGTGCCTGCTTTACCATGTCCTGCCGGAAATGCACCTCCCATAATGCCTCTTTTATCTTTTGTTCCGAGGAGACAACAATGCTGTAAACCTGCATATTACCGGTAGTGGAAGCCCTTGTTGCTGCCTTCAGGATATCATGAAGAATATTCCCGTCCACCGGATCACGCTTGTATTTGCGAATACTACGATGATTGAGGATCGTATCGTACATATGTTTTGTTATTTTTCCCATAAAAATACCGGATTCCTTTGAATAACCTGACAGATTTATTACTTTTCGTGTCAGCAAATTTACCTGCAAAGAAATCATATATCGGATGTTTGCACGTTAATTGTTTGTTGTTTTCTTTCTGTATGATAATTAATTAGGATTTCATGATAGTCAAAGCATCGCTGGTTGAGAACATGAAGGTTTCTGTTAGTTCCATCAAGGCCAATAAGTTACGGTCTATTCTCACGGTATTGATCATTGCTTTTGGTATCATGGCACTGGTAGGAATCCTCACGGCGATTGATTCAATCAAAAGCACTATCACCAAGCAGTTTGCCACCATGGGTGCCAATACCTTCTCCATCGAAAGCCGGGGCTTTACGGTTCAGATTGGCAAAAGCCGATACCGGAAAAAGAATCATCCCTATATCACGTACCGGCAGGCAAGTGAGTTTAAAAGGCGATTTGATTTCCCGGCCCGTGTATCCATTTATACGACTGCATCTTTCATGTCCACCGTAAAATATAAATCGGAGAAAACCCATCCCAACGTGAGCGTTATCGGTTCCGATGAGGATTACCTTTTCACGGCTGGGTTTGAGGTGGAGAAGGGACGTGAACTTTCGTACCAGGATGTTCTGATGAACCGTAACGTTGTACTTTTAGGAATTGATATTGCGAATAAGATTTTCAAGAACCAGGAAGATCCGATCGGTAAAAAGGTATCCATAGGCAGCGGCAAGTACGTGGTTATCGGTGTATTAAAAAAGAAAGGCTCAAGCGTCAACAGCAGCGATAACGTTTGTATAATTCCGTATACCAATGTTCGTCAATATTTTCCTGCTCCCCGCCAGGATTATTCTATCAATGTTGCCCCCGAGCTGGAAACCCTGACAGAGGCAGCGGAAGGATACTCCGAGGGCCTTTTCCGTTCTGTACGCCGCCTGAATGTTATTGATGAGACCGATTTCAACATCGTCAGGAGCGATTTTCTCTCATCCATTTTCAAGAATCTGATCAGCATTGTCCTGATAGCTGCCACCATCATCGGTGTTGTAACTTTATTCGGTGCTGCTATCGGACTCATGAACATCATGCTTGTTTCCGTTACCGAGAGAACAACCGAGATCGGCATTCGTAAGGCGATTGGAGCCCGAAGCGGAATCATCAAGCAGCAGTTTCTCTTTGAAGCCGTCCTTATCTGTCAGTTTGGAGGTATTTTAGGAGTTGTGTTGGGAATTCTCGTTGGAAATATTGTATCTTTAGTGATGAAATCCGACTTTATTGTACCGTGGTTATGGATGATCGGCGGGATATTCTTGTGTTCTGTTGTCGGATTGATCTCAGGTTATTACCCCGCGGAGAAAGCATCACGACTTGATCCGATTGTGGCATTACGGTATGAATAATCATAATAATTTCATTACATATGAAAGAATTGATCATAAAAAAAACACCCAATACACCAGGTATAAATTTCAATCCGGAAACAGGTATCATGAAAATTGAAGGCAGGTCCATACCTGAAAATCCCGGTGACTTCTTCGATCCTCTGATTGACTGGCTGGAAGAGTATTTCCAGAATCCTCTTGAAGTGACCAAATTCGAAATGAGCCTGGAATACGTCAACAGCGGATCATCAAAATACCTGCTGGGCATTTTTCGCATTTTGAAAAAGCGGCACGATGAAGGTAAGCAATGTGTTATCAGCTGGTACTATGAGGAAGATGATGAAGCCATTTTCAGCCTGGGTGAGCATTACCGTAATACAGTAAAAGTACCCTTCAACTTAATAGAGTATATTTAGCGAAATCCGCTCTGTCAGGTATATCTTACCGCATCGGAAGGATTAATCGATGCAGCCTGGAATACCCTGAGGCTAACGGTCAGGAGCGCCACGAACAAGGATATCATGAGTCCTGCAACAAATATCCACATGTGGATATCTGTTTTGTAGGGGAATGACTGTAACCATTTGTTCAGTACATACAGGGCAACCGGGGCAGCAATGATATTGGCCACGAGTATCCAGACAGAAAATTCCCTTGTAAACATCATGACAATATGGTTGGCCGAGGCCCCTGAAATTTTGCGGATCCCAATTTCCCTTGTGCGGGTCTGGGTCAGGAAGGAAGAAAGTCCGAGTAACCCCAGCGCAGCAATTATAATGGTAAGTACTGCAAAAGTCTGGGTCAGCATGCTGATCCGCTTCTCAGCCTGGTAAAAGTCATTGAGGTTTTCATCAAGGAACTTGTACTGGAAAGGATACTGGTCATTGAAGTCCTGCCTGATCTTGTCAATGTATTCAATTGTCTTCTGCCTGTTTTTACCGTTAATCCGGATATTGGCAAAAAAATGGAACCGGTCCTGGTCATTCAGCTGTATTACCAGAGGCTCTATTGGATTGCGCAGGGACGCATAATGGAAATCCTTGACAATGCCGATGATCTGTCCGTCACGCACCTGATTACCCGGCACATCAACGCCATTCTGAAAACGTTTGCCAAGGGCGCTTGCATAGTTGCCCTTGGCCATGCTGGTCGTATCGACCCAGCCAAATTTCCGTGCGGCTGTTTCATTGATGACAAAAGCCTTTTCAATGTCCGATTTCATGTTCCTGTCGTAATTCCTTCCCTCCACGATCTTCATCCCCATGAGGCCAAGGTAATCATAGTCAGCATAGAAGTTGTTAATTGCCCTGTCGACAAGCGATCCGCTATCACCCTCAATGCGCATTACCTGTATACTCATACCGTATCCGGGATTCCCGGAGGAAAAGGCAACCCCTCTGATGTCGGGATTTTTAAGCAGTTCCTGTTTAAAGGGCTCCAGGCTCTTTTTGAAAGTTGTATCCCGCATTTCCATAACCACAAGGTTATCCTTGTCGAATCCCAGATCCGTATTTTGCATATAGCGGAACTGCGATCCAATAATGAAGGTTCCTGTAATCATGACTACTGAAACAGTAAACTGAAACACAACCAGCACCTTGCGTAAGGCGCCATTGCCTCCACGGGTATCATTTTGTCCTTTGATGACATTCACCGGATCGAATGAAGACAGATAAAATGCCGGATAACTTCCGGACAGAAGACCGACAATGGAAGCCAGAATTAAAATACCGCCAATAACGGCAGGTGTCCAGATGACCGAAAAACTCAGGTGCTTATTGGCAATCTCGTTAAAAACAGGGAGTAACAACCTGCTCAGCAATAACGCCAGCAATGTTGAGAACACCACGATAACGAGCGATTCTGTCAGGAACTGCCGGATCAGCATTGAGCGCTGTGCACCGGCAATCTTGCGCATGCCGGTTTCTTTAGAACGTTTGGCAGAGCGTGCAGTGGCAAGATTCATGTAATTGATGCAGGCGATGACCAGAATAAGGATGGCTACCAGGGTAAAGACCAGTACATATTTAATATTACCCGCAGGCTGATCATAACCGAGGTCGGATGAATGGTGGTGCACTCTTGCCAATGGTTTGGCCATCAGGGTGAAACTGCTGTTGATCTGATCCCCGACGGATTTCATGTATTTATCATAGAAAGCAGGGAATTTTTTCAGGATTGGATCAAAACTAGCCCCTTTTTTCAACATCACATAGGAGTATATGCCTATATTCCAGAATGAACCCGCACTACGGTCATTAAATCTTTCAGTGCCCACCAGCTCACGAAAGGTGGCCGCTGACAGCAATCCGTCGAATTTCAGGTGAAGGTTACCGGGAAGGTCCTGAATGACCCCCGTGACTTCATAAACATTGCCTTCAACTGATTTCAGAGTCTGGCCCACCGGATTATCATCACCGAAGTATTTGCGGGCCAGTGATTCGGTCATAACCATGGTATATGGCCTGTTCAGTGCGGTTGTCGGATCGCCCTTTATCATCGGATGCGTAAAGACCCTGAATATCGTAGAGTCTGCAAAGTAAATGCTGTCTTCCTGGAACTCCCGCTCGCCAAACTTCAGGAACAAGGTACCCGTAGGAGCCATCCGCACATACTCCTCAATTTCGGGGTACTCATCCTTGAGTGTAGGTGCCAGCGGTATCTGGGTTGCGGCGAACAGATCGTCTTTTCCGTTGATGACGAAATGCGACTCGAGCCTGTAGATCCGTTTGTAGTTCAGGTGCGATTTATCGTACGTAAGTTCATCAATAATATAGAGCGCAATGAAGATGGTAGCAGTCAGTCCTATGGCAAGACCCGTGATGTTAAGGAGAGTGTAGAATTTATCACGGGTTATGTTCCGCCAGGCGGTAATAAAATAGTTCTTCAGCATGGTATTATCAAATGGGTTTTACTATAAGACGATCTTCACGTACCGAAGTTACAATAATTCTGGCACTACCTGTATAAAATCACTGATTCATCGGGGATTCCAATGAGCATTTAGTCATCACAACATCCATCAGGTAACCGGTACAAATGCCCATAATCTTCGCTGGTTGCCCTGTCCTGATCCGGGAAGTGTCAAGAGCGCTTTTGTCAAAGCTGCAATTTATACCCGCTGTTGCATCCTTCTCCTTTAAATATACCGAAAAACCAAGAGAATCCGAGGTTACTGATTCCACAAGGCCTGAGATCAGCAGTATTTTTTCGAGGTACAGGGCATTGGCCGCATTTTCATCCTTTTCATAGGCTGTTACCAGATCTGAGCCAGTTAATTCAAAGTCGGGTTTTTGCGATGCCACGCTTGTATCCGCTGCCCTGAAAGTATATTTCCAGGTCAGCAGGACTGTTACCAGGGCGATGACGACAAATGCCAGCAAATACACATATTTAGCTTTCATAAAATTGATTGTTAAAGGATAGTGTATACAGCATCCACATGGACTGTCAACTCTTTGGCAATTTTATTTTCAACTACGGCCGGAATAACAATGTTATAATCAGAGGGTTTAACACTGAATTCAGCCCTGGCAGTAACCTTACCATCTTTCACCTCGATGGTGGCCCCTGTAGTGACCGCTTTGGTAACACTGAGCATCGTAAGGTCCCCGCTGACCTGGGCAGCATAAGAGCCATCTTTCTTATAATTGACAGCGGAATTGTTGGTGATCTTTCCGGTAAACATGGCTTTGGGATATTTATCCGATTCCATGTAATTCTCGTTGAAATGTTCCTGCATCAGCGCCACTTTGAACTCGAATGATTTTATCAGCAGGTTGAAGATCAGATCGCCGGTGGATGGATCCAAAACGCTGACAGCCTGCCGGTTATGCGCCTCAATATCTTCAAGGGGGGTATGTGAAAAAAACCAGATATGACTGTTTTTTGAAACCAGCTTCTGGGCATTCACCGACGAAAAGACTACCGACAAAGCTAGCAGAAGAATTCTTGTTTTCATTTTCAAATCCGTCATGTTAAATATATTGAATAACAAAGAGAATTAAGAAAGGATCATTTCAGGGCAAAAACCCTGGAGATATTGAATCCGAGATGTATTCCGCCATCTTTCCAACTGCCTTCTGTCTCAGCCACAAACCCTTTCTCAATCATGGCCACGGAATTGGTAAGCACGATCGTAAAGACATGTCCGCCGGTTTCAATATCCACTCCGAAAGACAACGGATTGTAAGTTACACTGCTTCTGTAATCATGGATGGGTGGTAGCACATAGTAGTATTCGGCATTCACCGAAACACGTTTGGTAAGTTTGAACCTGGCTCCTGCTCCACAAGCCCATACGTCATTGGGATCCAATTCAGTTTCAACCATATTTCGGTGAACATAGGTGGGATTTATTTCTAGTGAAAACCTTTCATTGAATTTCCTGGCAACCAGCAATTGGTGAACATAGGTCACCCTGTCCCAGAAGTCAAGGGTTCCGGTACCCTGCCATTTTAACGAGTTAATGGCCAGGCTGGCAAAATAGGACAGTGATACGGGCATGTTTCTTTCTCCTTTGGATTGACGGAGTAGGGAGAATTTAAGGAAGCCGTCGTAGGTTTTTTCATAGGTTCCACGTCCAATGCCCGCCATTACCCAGTCGGTTATCCCGTATTCAAACCCAAAATGTGTGTTTGCCTGGTCCAGTCCCCAAAGATCGTAAGCCCCGGAGTTGATCTGTCCAAACCGGTGGTGGAACCTTACATCAAGCTGACCGCTTTGCATGCGCTCAATGGAATGGCCGTTGAGGATCCGGGTTGATTTGAAGGTTGCTGTTGCATATTCAGTCGTATTTCCGGTAGCCTCCTGAAGCAGTTGGTCAATATCCTGGGCATCCAGTCCGGGTAACGGAGCAAACACCAACAGGCCAATAAACAGGTAAATTCCGCTGGTTCTCATAAGTTTTTATTTTTTGTTGTCAGGGGCACCGGCATCCACCCATTTTTGGATGATCGTTATTTTGCACTCGGGAAGCTGATCAGCTCCCATAGGCATCGGTGAGTAGCCCCCGGCATGAGTGATGGTGCCAATCAGGCTTCCGTCATCAGCCTTGACCTTTACATCAGCATAGTCCTGGAGTTTGATTCCACCACCCATGGCCGAAGTGGCATTGCTGTGACAACCATAGCAGGAATTCTGCAGGATTGGCGTTACGGAATGCGTAAAAGTAATGTTGGTGGTATCACACTCGTTACCCAGCTGCGGATACAAATATTCCTCACTGTCGTAATAACAGCTTGCTGCGGTTAAAAGGATCAGACCGACAGAAATTAATAAAACCAAAGTTTTCATACGCGTAATGATGTTATATACCTGATTACCAACTGGTCAATTTACCGGTTTCATGATAAAACCGGTTTCACATGATGTTTCACCGGCACCCTGGGCAATCCATACCTGTATAATGGTTCGTTGTTCTTTTGTCAGCGGCAGGTCGGGAGGCATCATATTTTCACCGTTGATATTGGTGATAACCTTATACAATTCACTGCCCCGGGGATCACCGGGTGACACAGCCTGCATGATCGTCTGGTAATTGCTTACATCAAAACCTTCCTGCGAGTATCCGCTGCCATGACAACCAGACATACCGCAGGAGGTTTGAAGAAGCGGTAAAACCTGGGAATCAAAGCATACCGTGTCGAGTTCGCCAATATCAGCAGGTTCGTGTGTACAGGAAGCAGACCACAACAGGATAGAACTACCCAACACGATTCCTGCAAGATGAATATTTTTAAGGAGATTAACCTTCATAGCGGTAGGGATTTGTGCCTGAAAAAATAACATCTATTCTATTTCTCTAAGTAAATATATGGAGATTTTGACATTTATTAATGGCGCCTGTCTGGTTAAAAACACACATACGGCAGATTCCGGATTGGCCATCCAAAAAAAATCCCGAAGGTACGAGGACCTTCGGGACTTTATACATCCTAAGAAAATAAGACCTCCGGCAGGAAAACCTTTGGCCGTAATCCCTGAGGGTTTATTTTACGGTATTCATATGAACGATCATGTCGAGCAGTTTGCAGGAGTAACCCCATTCATTGTCATACCAGGCGACGATTTTTACGAAATTGGCATTCAGCATAATACCAGCCTTGGCATCGAAAATGGAAGTACGGGCATCACCGATGAAATCGCTGGAAACCACTTCATCTTCGGTATAACCGAGGATACCTTTCAGGTTGGTTTCGGAAGCTTTCTTCATGGCAGCCTTGATGGCATCGTAATCTGTAGCTTTTTCCAGCCTGCAGGTGAGGTCAACCACCGATACATTCAGTGTGGGAACCCTGAATGCCATACCGGTAAGCTTACCCTTCAGTTCGGGTATGACTTTTGTAACTGCCTTGGCTGCTCCTGTTGATGAAGGAATGATATTGCCGGCAGCAGCGCGGCCACCTCTCCAATCCTTTGCCGATGGTCCGTCAACGGTTTTCTGGGTGGCTGTGGTAGCATGCACAGTGGTCATGAGACCTTCGACAATCCCAAAATTGTCATGCAGAACTTTGGTGACAGGGGCAAGACAGTTGGTTGTACAGGAAGCATTGGAAATTATGTCCATTTCCTTCTTGTAGGTATTGTGGTTCACACCATATACAAACATCGGGGTATCGTCCTTGGAGGGTGCGGATAAAACAACCCTTTTGGCACCTGCTTTCAGGTGTGCCTCTGCCTTATCCCGGCTCAGGAACAAACCTGTGGATTCAATAACGTATTCGGCACCTGCTTCATTCCACTTCAGGTTTGCCGGATCCTTTTCAGCAGTAACGCGGATGGTGTTGCCATTAACAACCAGGTGGCCATCTTTTACTGCCACGGTTCCTTTGAAACCGCCATGGATGGTGTCATACTTCAGCATATAAGCCATGTATTCAACATCGATCAGATCATTGATGCCGACAATTTCTATGTCATTCCTGAGAACTGATGCCCTGAAAGCGAGCCGGCCGATTCTACCGAAACCGTTAATACCTACTTTAATCTTTGCCATATTTATGTGTTAATTAATTGGTTATAAAAAGTTGACAGAATATCTATTCATCGAAATGCAAAGTTATAAAAAAATAGGTATTTCCGAAAGAGAAATCATTGGAATTGAATGAAGCCTAAGCATTCATGCCTTGATTCTGGCAGTTATCGGATACCAGCATGACAGGACTGTCATGCTAATCCTGCTGCAACTCTCCTTCCTTGGTGATCTTCGGGGTTTTGTACTTTTTGTCGATTACCCAGCCAAACCGGTAGCTGACAAATAAGGTCAGGTAGAACTGGCTGTTGTAATCGGTATACATGATGGGAACCTTCTTGGCAAAGGCATCGAAAACCATACCAACCTCTATGGCATTGATCAGCCGGTTAACAGAACTGTATTCGAAACTTATGCCGGCCTTGGCATGCAATCCGGGATAAACGGCGAGTTCATCAAATCCTTTCCAAATGGGAGCACGCCCGGCAATCTCCTTTGTCTGCGGGTGCTGGACGAATTCAAACTTCTCGACACGTGTATCAATAATGTAGTACTCATTATTATAAATACCAATAATATAAAAGTTGTAGTAAACAGGTTTGGTGATCCCGATACTGGGGCCGATGCTGCCGTAATATCTCACTGCAATGCTGCCACGGTCTTCCTTGGAAAAAACCTCGCGCTGCAAACCAATGGAAGGTCTGAAATTTACAAACAGATTGGTCTTCCCATAAACGTATTTTCTGTTGCTGGAGTAAGACGTGGGAGAGGCAGATATCTTGACTTCCTTCGGATGCTTGATATAGGCAAAATCGAAGTCGTATATAACCTTATTGAGATAGGTTTTTCTTTTTCCGAAACGATATCCTCCCCCGAAACCATTAGAGTTCAAGGAAAGCGAAAAGCTCCTTTCATTCTGATACAGGATTTTTTCCTGCGTGTCAATTTCACCCTGGGTAAACGCTGACAGGCTGAACAACGTAAAAAGCAGAAAAACAACAAATTTCTTCAATGCAGGAAATTGTTAAGTTAATTCTGCCGATACAATGAATCGCCGGAATTACCTAAAAAATGATACCAGGCTGCCTTCTAACTGTTGGGATTGGCAGGCGCTTGCGTCGTTTCCAGGGTATAAGCCGGACAAACATTCTTTGTACCGCTGCAGGCTACAAAGGTAAGAGCAATTAAGGCTAAAAAAAACAAGGAAATAAAAAATTTTCTGACAGTCATGATTTTTTTGTTTTATGATATAAAATTAGCAAAAAAGGCCAGTAATAAAAAGGGCTAACCATTGTTTTCTGCCTGCTCGGTCGTACCATCCATAACGTATGCAGGGCATACGTTCTTGTTGCATGATGCCAGCATAGCGATCAGAAAGAATGCCGTGATCAGTACCATTATTACTTTTTTCATGGTGTTCGGTGTGTTAATAAATAAATACACAATGCTATTACGAATTTCTACCTGATGGGTTACATTGGTATAAATTCCATTCTCGACAAATAACTCAAAAAGAAGATGGAATATTTTCCGGTGTGACATAAAAAGCAGGGGCGCATCATGTGATACGCCCCTGTCCTGTGATCTCCCTGTTTCTAACAGCTATTCGTCATATTCCTTGAGGATATCCTTCACCATTTCGGGCGATACCCTGCCATAGGTTTTTTCACCGACCATCACCACGGGAGCAAGGCCGCATGCACCAACACAACGCAGGCAGCTGATGGAGAATTTGCCATCCGCAGTGGTTTCACCGACCTCAATCTTCAGGGTCTTTTTAAACTCAGCCAGGACATTCTCGGCACCCCTCACATAGCAAGCGGTACCGGTGCAAATAGAAATCGGGTGTTTTCCTTTGGGTATCATGGAAAAAAAAGAGTAGAAAGTGACAACGCCGTAAACCTTGGCCACGGGTACACTCAGTTCCTTGGCAACTACCTCCTGAACCTCAGCAGGCAGGTATCCGAATGTGTGCTGCGTTTTGTGCAAAACATTGATGAGTTCACCGGGCTGGTTATCGAAGGACTTGCATATTTCCCTAATGGTATCCACATCCTTCTTCTTCAGTTCAACTTTTATTCTAGACATGTTGTGTTATCCCTTTAAAATTAATACCTGTCAAATGTAAATGATTTTTTTACTTTTATCTACATAGTGCGTATGGAGAAGCTTGTGCGATTTTTCGCTCATGGGTTTTCCCAGGAATTCTTCATACAACTTCACGATATAAGGATTCTCATGAGATTTCCGGATGGGCTTGCTGGCATCCTCCCGGTATATGGCAGCCGTCCTTTGCTTCAGAATTTCAATATTTCCGTGGTGCAGGGGCTGACCACCACCTCCGATACATCCACCCGGACAGGCCATGATCTCGATAGCGTGGTAGCTTGATTTACCGCTCCGGATATCTTCGAGGAGTTTACGGGCATTGCCCAATCCATGAGCGATGCCTATCTTGACCGGCAGACCGTTAAAATCAATGGTGGCTTCACGGATCCCGTCCATGCCGCGCAGTTCCATGAAGTCTACTTTTTCAAGCTTCTTTTTGGTGAATAATTCGTAAGCCGTTCTTACCGCAGCTTCAATAACACCGCCTGTAGCTCCGAATATGACACCTGCTCCTGTTGATTCCCCCAAAGGATTGTCGAATTCCTCTTCGGGCAGGCTGTGGAATTCGATGTTGGCCTGTTTGATGAGGTGGGCAAGTTCTCGTGTGGAAACTGAATAATCTACGTCGGGATTGCCATCCACCTTGAATTCATCTCGTGTGCATTCATACTTCTTTGCTAGACAGGGCATAATGGAGACCACAACCAGATCCTTACGTTTTACACTGATCTTATCGGCAAAATATGTTTTGGCTATTGAACCGAACATCTGCTGAGGTGAACGGGCAGTAGACGGAATTTCCAGCATATCGATGAATTGTGATTCAAAGAAGTTCACCCACCCGGGACAGCAAGAGGTAAGAATGGGCAGTTTAACATTTTTGTCCCCGCTCAGGTGACGGGAAAGCCTATCGAGCAGTTCAGTTCCCTCTTCCATTATGGTAAGGTCAGCGCTGAAATCGGTATCGAAAACGTATTTAAAGCCAAGTCTTCTCAAAGCAGCTACCATCTTCCCGGTAACCAGCGTACCGGCAGGCAGGTCAAACATTTCACCCAGGGCAGCTCTTACAGCCGGGGCAGTCTGTACAATTACAGTCTTGGACGGATTGGCCAGGTCACGAATCAGCTGGCGTGTATGATCCACCTCGGTAAGTGCACCGGTGGGGCAAACAGCCACGCACTGTCCGCAATAAGTGCACACCGAATCTTCCAGGTCCATTTCAAAGGCAGGTGCCACAACTGACATGAAACCACGATTGATGGCAGACAACGCCCCGACGGTCTGAAAATCGTTGCACATGGTCTCGCAGCGGCGGCACATAATGCACTTGTTCAAATCGCGGATGATGGCCGGGGAGGTGTCCATGCGGTAAGTAGACATCTCTGCAATATCCTCGTTGTGAATTTCCCGTATGCCCATCTTGATCGCCATGTTTTGCAGATCGCAGTTGCCCGATTTGGCACAGGTGAGACATTCCTTGGGATGATCGGAGAGCAGGAGTTCCAGGACTGTTCTGCGGGCGTTCAGCACCCTGATGGAATGTGTTTTTACAACCATTCCTTCCGTAACCTCCGTGGAACAACTGGGTGCCAGGTTCCGGCGCCCTTCCACTTCAACTACGCATACACGGCAACCGCCCGGTTTATGTTCAATATTAAGGTCTTTCAGGTCCATGTAACAAAGCACAGGAATCTCCACACCAACCAGCTTGGCTGCTTTGTAAATTGTTGTCCCCCTGGGAACTTCAACCTGCTTATTATCTATTGTGAGTTTTACCATTTCCATTTTTCAAATAATTAATTTACGATTACAGCATTAAATTTACACCTGTCCATACATGCACCGCATTTTATACACAAGGAAGGATCAATCCTGTGAATTTCTTTCCTCTCGCCGGTGATGGCCCCAACCGGGCAGGCCCTGGCACATGCCGTACAACCCACGCAGTTTTCAGGTACGATCTCGTAGATCATGAGCGCTTTACAAACACCTGAGGGACACTTTTTCTCCGCAATGTGGGCCTCATATTCTTCACGGAAGTTGTCGATGATCGACAGAACCGGGTTGGGAGCAGATTGCCCGAGCATACACAGGGACGTATCCCTGATAACATTTCCCAAATTCATGAGTCTGTCTATATCATCCTTGGTGCCGTTACCCTTGGTAATGTTGACAAGCAACTCGTGCATCCGCTTGTTGCCCACGCGGCAGGGAGTACATTTCCCACAGGATTCATCTACCGTGAAATCAAGAAAATATTTGGCCACATCCACCATGCAATCATCTTCGTCCATGATGATCATGCCTCCTGAACCCATCATGGCGCCGGCAGCCACAAGACTTTCATAATCAATAGGGACATCCAGGTGCTTATGGGTCAGGCAGCCACCTGAGGGACCTCCGATCTGAACACCCTTGAATTTCTTTCCGTTCTTAATGCCACCGCCAATCTCAAATATTACTTCACGCAGGGTTATGCCCATGGGAACCTCAATGAGCCCCACATTGTTTACCTTGCCGGCAAGGGCAAATACTTTCGTCCCTTTTGACTTTTCGGTTCCGATGCTGCTGTACCATTCGAATCCCTTGTTGATGATCACCGGCACACTGGCAAATGTTTCAACATTGTTTACATTGGTTGGCTTTCCCAGATATCCTTTAACAGAGGGGAAAGGGGGTTTCATGGTGGGTTCACCACGCCCGCCTTCCATGGAGTGTATCAGGGCTGTTTCCTCGCCACAAACAAATGCCCCGGCCCCATACCGCAGGGTGATATCAAAGCAGAAATCTGTTCCGAATATCTTCTCTCCCAGTAGCCCGTAATGTCTGGCCTGGTCAATGGCATTTTTCAGCCGGTCGATGGCCAACGGATACTCAGCCCGTATATACACCAAACCGTTGGAAGCACCTGTACAAAAACCGTTTATCGCCATCGCTTCGATCACCGAATGGGGATCACCTTCCAGGATCGAACGGTCCATAAATGCTCCGGGGTCACCTTCATCGGCGTTACAAACCACATATTTCTCCTTTCCGGGCGACTGCCGGGTGATCTCCCATTTCAAACCCGTGGGAAATCCTGCACCGCCTCTTCCGCGAAGGCCCGATTTCTTGATGATCTCAATGGTCTCCTCCGGGGTCATGGAGGTCAAAACCTTACCCAACGCGGAATAACCGTCACGGGCAATGTACTCTTCAATGTTCTCGGGGTCAATTACACCGCAGTTGCGCAGGGCTATCCTCACCTGCTTCTTATAGAACTCCATCCCCTTCGAATCGGTGATGATCTTTTCAGTTTTTGGATCTTTATACAACAAACGCGATACTTTGCGGCCCTTGACGATGTGCTCTTCAACTATCTCTTTTGCGTCCTCAGGCTTTACCTGGGTGTAAAAGGTATTGTCCGGAATGATCTTTACAATAGGTCCCTTTTCACAGAAACCAAAACACCCTGTACCAACAACCTGTGCGTAGTCCTTGAGTCCCTGGTTCCCGATCTCATTGCGCAGGTGTTCTGCCAGGATCTGGCTTTCTGAAGATTTGCATCCCGTACCTCCGCAAACCAGCAAATGAATTTTATAATCCGCCATGGATATTTGCCTCCTAAGTTTTATGAATTAGTCAATTTTCTTATAGTTAACCGGTATGATTCCTTCAACCAGCATGCCTCCTTTGATGTACTTCTCGATGATCTCGTCGGCCTTCCTGGAATCTACATAGCCAAAAACCATCGGTTCTTTGCCAGGCAGGATCACTTCAACCGTCGGTTCAGCATAACAATAACCCATGCATCCGGTTTGGGTTACTACGGCGTCAATGTTCCGTTTATCCAGCTCGTCAACAATATAGTTCATGGTCTCTCTCGAACCCGAAGCAATACAGCAAGTAGCCATGGCCACTTTGATCTGCACCATTTGCTCGGGCGTTTCACTTTTGTCCCGCAGCTTCGTTTTCGACTGAAGCTTGTCCTTCAGCTCTCTCAGATCGGCAAGATTTCTTATTTTGTCCATAATTTGTTTGATTATTGATTCTATAAATTTATTTCTAATGTGCTGAATAAAATTCTTTTACCTTTTAATTTTCTTCGTGAATCGTCAATTTATAAATGGTCTTATTAAATACTTTATAGGTCATTTCCATCCTTTCAATGCCTTTAAATTTGCATGGATAGCATCGGTCACATAGTCCAGAACTTCACGCGTATTAAGGCTCACCCCTTCAAGCCTCATGCGGATCTCAGCTGTGTCCAGATCGAATCCGCAGTCATCCACACGATACCTGTAAAGGAAATCCGTATCGGGAGACGATGCGATCAGCGTTCTGAAAGTCAGGGCCAGATCACCGATCGGAATCATGTCGATGTGATGCAGGTTGAAAACGGCCTCCACAAGGGTGCCTTTTTGCACTGCCGATTCAATGCTGAACCTGCCGCCTGTCAGTTCAGCATTTTGCTTCAGCAAGGGAAGTCCGAGCCCTACCTTCTTCTTTACCGAGGTGGTAAAGAAGGGATCCGTCACCTTGTTAATCATCTCTTCCTTCATTCCGCTGCCGTTGTCTTTGATCTTCAGCACGAGCTGACCGGTCTGGCTGTATTCAAGGATGTGTATCTCAACCATTCGGGCTCCGGCATTGAGGGAGTTCCTGACGATATCGAGTATATGGTAAGAGATGTCTTTCACAGTAGTTTTACCTTTCTGCCATTTTCTCCTTTCAATGCCAGTCTGATTTCTTCGAAAACCGGTCTTTCCATGTAATACCCGGTAACAGATACCCCGATCTGTTCCAGACTATGAGCGTCGGAATTCGTGACAAGGCAATAACGGCAAATCTCCGGATGTTCCTCCAGAAATCCGGCATATCTATGGTTCCGTGTTATTTCAAGTGCTTCCGCATTAAGCCCGGATGGAATAAAACCAAGCTGACTGTAGATGCCGTTGTATTGCCTGTTGACATGTGCAGGAATAAAAATACCGTCAAGCTGATGCACCACGTCAGCAAGTTCTTCGATACCCAGATGAAGGGATGCTGAGAGCAACCGGTTCTCTTCCTCCAGGATGTTTTCATCCTCGTCCACGATCAGCTGATGCCCAAAAACTCCCGGTTTGTTGATAATCATACCCAGGTTCCGGTCGATCACCCGTTGAAACAAATCGGCTTTATCCGTGTTTTCAAAGAACGCAAGACAATGAATCTCTTCTTTTGTATTAAGCTCAGCACCTGCCAGGACGGTAATTCCGTATCTTTCTCCGATCTGACAGGTCAACCTGCATTGCCGGGTACTGTTATGATCAGTAACCGCAATGATGTCAAGCTTTTTCCGCACAGCCTGCTGAATTATCTTAGCCGGACTCATATCCAGATCAGCACAGGGAGAAAGCACAGTGTGCAAATGCATATCCGCTTTATACCAGCGCATCCCCTTCCATCAGTTTGTAAAGTCTGCCACATGTGCTGAATGACCTGGCTTCAGTGCCCAGTATCACAACACCCTCCGATTGGGCTGTGGCTAGGGTATCTTCATCTGGTTTGCCGCCATTGACAATGAGTATGGCGGACAGGTCCTTCAGGGAAGCCACTGCAATGATGTTTTTGTGTGTCTGCATGGTAATCCACAACTCCCCCTCACGGGCCTTGCCCATCACATCGCTCAGCAGATCGGACGCATATGCACCCTTCACCGGCCGCTGCAGTTTATCTGAACCAGCTAAAACGCTGCTATTCAAATTACTAACTATATCTGCAATTGTAATCATATTTTTTTATTTTCGGCCAGTCACAAGGGCCGGCCTTGCATCATTCATTTTTTAATCACCTCTTCATCAACCAATCACTTGGTCAACCGATCTACTCAGCTCTTTGTTTCCCTGTCCATTTTTCATTCCGGCAGCATATTTTTAAACCTGTTCCTGCCCCAGATCTCCTCGGTATACTCAGCCACCTGACTCATGGTTTCACCGCCCTTGACCTTAATGGCCACAAAGACGCAGTCACTGGTACGGGCACGTCCCTGAACAACATCTTCAGCAAGGGCCCGACAGCCAGGAGCACCGCAGGCTGCACAATCGATTCCCGGCAGATAGCCTTTTATCTTCTGGATCTTCTGCATTTTCTTCATGGCCAGCACCATGTCCTCATCCAGCTTCATGATCGACCTGGGTTCAATGTCATGGAGCGAAGCATTGGCGATCACATAATCCTTGTAAAGGGTAATGGTCTTGTTGTTAAAGATCTTCCCGTTGCCTTTGTCGATGTAATATTGTTCGGCACGTTTGTGTAAGCGTTCCGATACCAGAAACCGGTTTGTGGACGAGAGTATGCCCCCGGCGCAGCTTTTATCGCATGCACGCATTTCCAGGAAGTCGAAGTTGCCGAGTGTACCGTTCTCCAATCTTTCCAGGAATTCGATGGCATTGCTGATCCCGTCAATTGAAAGACACCTGCCATGGATATGCCTGGCTTCACCACCTGTGAGTGTCCATTCCATTTCCTCAGGCAATAACTGTTCTTTTTCGGGAACAATGCAGAAGCTTTTTTCTTCCCGTTTGATTACCGAAAATACTTTACTGTATAAGGTGTTCATGTTGATGACCCCGTTGAAGGGGGAGGTTTCCTCACCAACGGGACTTTTTACAGCAGCAATTTTAGCTGCACATGGTGTGATGTAAAATACCCCGACATTTTTTTCCGGTATTTCCTGTTCAGTCAGCTTCTTCCGGAATGAAATGGCGGCCAGATCGAGCGGCGCTTTAAAGGGCATCAAATTACCCACAAGGGAGGGAAACCTGACCTGAATCAAGCGCACGATAGCCGGGCAAAAAGAAGAGATCACGGGACGGGTTCCGGGATGATCAGCCAGATATTTGTTAATCAAATCAATTAGGATACCGGAACCATGCTCAGCTTCGTAAACATGGGTAAACCCTTCCTCGAGCATGCCGCTGTATATCTTACGGGTGGCGATGTTACGCGCGAATTGGCCAATGAAGACCGATGGCACAATTGCAACCCTGTGTTCAAAATCAAGAATCTTGGTAAAATCGTCCTCCTCTACCTTAATGGCATTGACCGGACAAACCCGCATACATTCCCCGCAATCGACACATCTTTCCGCAATCAGCCGTGCCTTACCGCCTTTGACCCTGAGGGCCTCAGTAGGGCAAGCCTGAATGCAATGTGTGCAGCCTGTGCACACCTCTTCCTCGATCTTTAATGCATGATGAAAGGCACTGCTCATGACGCTCCGGATTTCGTGAAGGTGGTCATTTTCACTACAGTACCCCTGTTTATAGCACTATGGATATCAAGAATGTCCGTATTTTTTTTCATGTTGGATAATCCCATGCCTGCACCAAATCCCATTTCACGCACTTTGTCCGAAGCCGTAGAATATCCTTCCTGCATGGCCTGGGCAATATCTGGTATTCCGGGTCCTTCATCCTCCACAAGCACCAAAATTCTTTCCGGATTGATGTTAACTTTCATCACTCCCCGGAATGCATGTGCCACAACATTTACCTCGGCTTCATACATGGAAACGGCTATGCGTCTGACAATAGCCGGGTCAAGGTTCAGCTGGTTGAGAATCTTTTTGATATCGCTTGATGCATGACCGGCCCTGATAAAATCACCCCCTTCAATCAGATATTCAAATTTCATTTCTTTCATCCTGCTCCGGCAGTTGTGGTTGTGTCATAAACCAGGATATTTTAATAAAGCGGCCTGATCCCGCCCTGATAAAGTTTGCCGCTTGCAGCAAACATCGATCCCGGACTCTCGAGGATCACCAACCCGAGATTTTTTGCCAGGCCAATCATTTCCTGGCTGGCTCTTTTGTTACGTACCAGCAGAATACACATTACCTCTGCCATTTCTGCGGTCCGGATGGTCTGAAGATTGGCTACCCCGGTGATCAGCAGTATACCCACCCTGTTTACGGTTAATACATCGCTTAACAAGTCGGATGAAAATGCATGGGTAATTTCATGATCCAACAATTCGTCCCCACATATCACCCTGCCATTTGTAATGCCGGCAATTTCAGCTATCTTCATTCTATGCCCCGATTAAAACCCATCCGGTAAACGCAATCATACGTAAATCCTAAAAATTCTGTTACAAAAATAACAGTTTTATTGTTATTTGAATAACAGTAAATGTTACGTTGTGGTAATATATATTGATTCTAAATTAGGGACGAGGGGAAATTGGGTTGAACATGTTGTGGGTTGCGGGTTGCAGGCTCATGCTGTCGCTGCTACTCCCAGCTCCGTGCTTCCTTTATCCATGCTACCCACTCACCAAATCCTTCCCCGGTTTTCGCTGACAATTCAAAAAATAACAGGTCGGGATTTACCCTGCGGGCATATGTCTTTAGTTTCTCCACGCTAAAATCAACATGGGGCAACAGGTCGGTTTTGTTGATCAGGCAAAGCTGCGAACCCTGGAACATGTTTGGATATTTAAGCGGC
>JGI11641J44799_10000115_pt1 | contig 21378 bp, 17 predicted proteins | sample WetSurSiteA1Bulk_FD_44799 | JGI IMG/M metagenome (IMG submission 44799) | reverse complement strand
ATATAGTCGCGCCAGTTTGGATCGGTCTGGAACTTCTCCGCACCGCCGAAAACAGGTCTACGACCATTTTCGTCCAGGGTGAATATCCTGGTGAGCCGGTTACTGATCTCCTTGCTTACCTCAAAAAGGTTCATAAGTTTTCCGGAACCTGTTGGGCATTCAATTTTAAAATTATCACCGTAATACAGATAGTACTGCTGAAGCGCCCTGATTAGCAGGACATTGATAGGCATCCAGACTGGCCCCCGCCAATTGGAGTTACCGCCAAACATTCCGGTATTCGATTCGGCCGGCAGGTAATCCACCCGGTATTCCTGACCATCGGCATACAGAACGTACGGATTCTTTTCATGGAATCGGGAGATTGAACGGATGCCATGTGGACCAAGGAACTCGTTTTCATCAAGCATTCTGGATAAAATCCGGCGGAGCCGCTCGGGATTAACAAGCGCAAGTATACCGCGTTCGGCCTCACCATAATGGCCAGGTCCTGTAGGGTGTATGGAATCTATAAGTTCCGGAATCCTCCGAAGGCGCTCAAGGATACGCGTCATTACTTTCGGAATTCTTTCCCTATGCTCTTTTTCAATAATACTTGTTGCGCACAGAGGCAGCAATCCGACCAGTGATCTAACCTTTAGCCGTTGGCCACTGCCATTGGGTAACCGTAACAGATCATAATAAAAGCCATCTTCCTCATCCCACATTCCATCCGAACCTGGCGAATTCATGGCAGAAGCAATGAAATAAAAGTGTTCAACAAACTTCACAATCATGGTTTCGTACAAAGTGTCGTAGTTGGCCAATTCAAGAGCCATTTCTATCATGTTCTGACTGAATAAGGCCATCCATGCCGTACCATCAGCCTGTTCCAGGCTGCCACCTGTGGGCAGCGGGGCGCTGCGGTCGAATACACCAATATTATCCAGGCCGAGGAAACCACCCTCGAATACGTTCTTGCCGAAACGGTCTTTACGATTCACCCACCAGGTGAAATTAAGCATCAACTTGTTGAACATGGACTTGAGGAATTCCACATCACCCTTGCCTCGCATGGCCTTGTCAGTATGATAGAGAAACATTGATGCCCAGGCATGAACAGGTGGGTTCACATCGCTGAAATTCCATTCATAGGCAGGCATCTGACCATTGGGGTGCAGGTATAAACTATTGAGCATCAGATCCATTTGCGACTTGGCAAAATCGGGATCAACGATTGAAAGCGGAAGGGTATGAAAGGCCAGGTCCCAGGCTGCATACCACGGATACTCCCATTTGTCAGGCATTGAGATGATATCCGAATTCAGCATGTGATACCATTCGGAGTTTCGTGCATTGTGGAAACCTTTATGCAGGGGATTGGAGTTGTGTTCATCCAACCAGTTGTCACCGTCGAAGAAGAAATATTGTTTGCTCCACAGCATCCCGGCAATGGCCTGACGCATCACATTAGCTTCGTCTGCACTTACTGACGGAGGGGTCACTGCCTTGTAAAATTCGTCGGCTTCATGAAGCCTGCTGGCAAAGACTTCATCAAAACCCTTCCCAAATGCTTTGTCTGGTCTCTCAGGAGTGTTTTTTGTGAGTCGGAGGCGAATCACCGAAGACTTACCCCCGTCAATTTTCACCTGGTAATGTGCTGAAACTTTGGTACCTTGCTTTTCGGGATTCACTGTGCCCTTTTTTCCGTGAATTACAAAATCGTTTATTCCGTCCTTGGTATATGGGCTTTCGTTCCTTTGTCCAGGGAAAAGTAACTCATGGTTTGTTTCATTTTCAGTAAAAAGAAGCGGCACATTGCCTTCGCAAAAAAGCAACAACTCACCCATTTTTGTATGGGAAGCCAAGGCCTCACTCGCTCCTGACCCGGATCGTATCTCTTTTATGACCGGTTTTATTTCAGCCCTGTTTGAATCGGCGATCCATGCGGACCAATCATTTCGGAACCAGAGAGTAGGCAGAAGGTGCAGTTCAGCTGCCTCCGGCCCCCTGTTTTCAGCGGTTATCTTAACCAGGATATCTTCAGGACCCGCCTTGGCGTACTCCATAAATACATCGAAGTAGCGGTCTTCATTAAATACACCGGTATCGAGCAACTCATATTCCATTTCCTCACGATTGCGTCGTCCATTTTGCGTCACGAGATCATTGTATGGATAAGCTGCCTGCGGATACTTGTATAGATATTTCATGTACGAGTGCGTTGGGGTGCTATCGAGATAGAAGTAATACTCTTTTACATCTTCACCGTGGTTACCCTGGCTGTTCGTCAATCCAAACAGCCGCTCCTTCAGTATCGGGTCTTTGCCGTTCCACATGGCCAGTGCAAAGCAGAGGTGCTGCTTCTCATCAGATATACCTGCAATTCCGTCCTCGCCCCATCGGTAAGCACGTGAGCGTGCCTGATCGTGGGTGAAGAAATTCCATGCATCACCATTTTCGCTGTAATCTTCCCTTACCGTGCCCCATTGCCGCTCACTCAGGTAAGGCCCCCATTTTTTCCACGGCGATATACCTTGCTTATCATCACTTAAGCGTTTCATTTCAACAGGAAGTTCTGTTGATGCTACTTTTTTTGCCTGTTTTGCCATATGTTATAAGAGTTATAGTCTTGATAATAAGGTCCAGAATATATTTTTATCCAGCCTTCAAAATATTCAATTCAAGATAAAGAGAGAATCAAGCTGCAATGCCTTATATTTTACTTTCTTAATTATACCCAGTAATTTAAGAAAAAAAATGGTAATCAGTGACATTCACAGGTAAAACTTGACTTCATCAACCTTGTGATTATTATTTGAACTTAAATAGAATCAGCTGAAAGGGGGGCCACCCTATGCTTTGGTGCCCGTGTTATAACGCAAACCATATGAATATGCTGGAAGATATATTTCATTGGCCTTTGAAGCTTTGAAAAAGTAAATTACTCATTTAGGCATTCCGGGAACTGATTGTTATTGTTCTACATATTTATTATTAAAAGCGTAAATCAAACTCACGTTCCATACAAAGTTTTTACTTGCTGTTATGTTAGTGTGAATGATCTTATTCATGAGTGTCGATACAGAAAGCGGAATCTTTCGGTTTGCCAATGTCAATACAGTGGAGAAGTAAAATCCATCCTGTTCATCCATTTTTAAATAATAAACCTGGGGATTGAACTTAAAATAAAATTTGAAAGGAAGCCTGATATTTGAAAAACCGGCATTAAGGGTAAGATAGTGGACATTCTTAATAACATCCTTTTCAAAACTATAGCCATACAGGTAATACATCCCCATGCTGATGCTTTTTGTAAAATAATAATTGGGAGAAAGTTCAAAGGCCACGTTGCGTTGAGCCCTGATTATTTCCTGTGAAACTCCGTTTACCGTGTCGGTTATGGTCCTGAAAAGAATAGCAGGATGGGCACCCACAGTAACCGCAACTCTATCGGTCTTTACAAGTTTATACCGCCACCAGAAAACGAAGGACCAGGGTTTTCCTTCCAGTGCAAACCTGAACTGTGGTTCAAAACTGAGCTTTCTGCCCACCGACATATCAAAGATCGCTGCCGGTTTACCCAATGAAAAAGTAGGGATGAATGAAATACCATTATTGGTAACTGACACAGCACCACCGAAATTACTTATAACCTTTGTGCTATCAGTGTTTTGAGAGAAACCAATAACGTGTATGCTGAAAAGCAAAAGAAGCAAAATCAGGTGTCTGCATTGAACCGTGTGCATCATGAACTTTATTTTAAAGCTTATTATGATGAATATGCCTGTTTTCTTACGTAAAAACAAGCTGCTGATATTTCAGCCTAAAATCTCGAAAACAGCCGATCAATGCACCCAGAGAATGAACTTCGAAAAAACATGTTCATCAAGGCCTTAATAGATCAGGAATATTTGAATCTGCGAATTCTGTCAATTTTTGTAATTAATGATCTCCTCTGGATTCTTTCTGGGGGTTGCTCCTGAAACTGCATCAACACTTTTGTCGACATTGCCGATCCTCAGGACAACCACGGCCTTGTATCCTGGAGGGATCTGAAACAACTCTTTGCTGGAATTGATTTTTCCGGCCGGACTGCCGTATATGCGTGCTCCCAGGCCAAGGCCATGCGCAGCTGTAAACATGTTCCCGGTGGCCAGTCCGCAATCGAAATCGGGCGTGGTTCCACTCTGTGATTCAATGCCTGAAACAATGATCAGCACATTTCCGGGAACCGTGTTGTCAATTGCCTCCTTCATGGTGGCTTCGTCCTTAATCACCGTGAACCTCCAGGGCTGGTTGTTCCTCGCACTGGGAGCCCTGATGCCGCATTTCAGAATCAGATCAATTTGCTGGTCAGTCACAGGAACCGATGTGTATGCCTTTTCGGAGTAACCTGTAAGTAATACCTGAGTAACACAATTGTCAGTGGTTTGACCAATGAGTCTTGAAGTTGCAAGAAAAAGAATGACTACCAAGGAAAATTTTATTTTCATATTCTGACGGTTTAAAAGGTTTAACAGAATCGGCAATTAAATTATGCAAAATAATTGACTAATGTTATGCGGCATCAGTATTTGAAGAATTAGTCGCCAGGAGGTGCCTGTCCGCCGGCGAAGCAGCGTTAAAATGCAGATTCAGCCGGTCAAAGCATCTCAGGCAACAATCGCACAATTATTACTTCTTTAAGTTTAAAGTAAAAACATAAGCTTTCCAGGCAGGCTCATCCAGGTACAGACCCTTATCGTGCAGTGAAATGCCGTCCCTTTCATAGGTTATGTCACTTATCAGGTCATGAAACAACCAGTATCCGCCATCCAAACCATGAAAAGGGAGATTTACGTAACACTGGCTCCTGTCGGGCGAATAATTCACTCCAACCATTATTTTTTCATCACCCTCACCCAGCCAGGCGAAAGAAATATAGCAATCGTTTGACCCGTTTCCCTCCCAGGCCGGAGAACAATTGAGCAGTTGCCATTCACCGTTTCTGAAAACAGGTCGTAGCAATATGTCAAGAAGCTTCAGATAGAATATTTCCAGCCCTTCATTCACTTTTTCCTCAGGGGCTCTTCCCAGATGCGGAGAGATACGCTTTGTTCTTCCCTTGAACTGCCCCTGGTGAAAAAACCGAAGTCCGGGAGACAGGTAATTTATGATGGCAGCGGCTTCATGCATTCCCCCCGGAAAATCAGCGGCGACCCGTGGTTCATCATGATTTTCAAGAAATCTGGCCATTCTGGTCTGGTAATCCAGTCCTGCAAAAAAATGTTCCCTCACCGGTCGTGCATGGCCTTCCTTCAAGCGGTCGTATAAGCGTTTATCATAGGCATAATCAAATCCCTGCTGAATCAAAGTCCATTCAAGATCCCAATAAACCTCTGCCATAAAGCAAAATGCTGAATTTCTTTCACGAACCCTTCTGGTAGCTTCAGGCCAGAAGGGATTGCTCTTTATACCCCATGTTCTTTCAAATACATCAGGCAGGACCAGCATAGCCATATCACAACGCACGCCATCGCACTGTCCGGCAATTCTGATCAGCTCTCCGATCATTGCCTCCTGAAGGAGGGGATTTCCATAATTGAGCTGCAGTGTATCCGGCCATCCGGGGAAAAACGGATCCCTGCCGTGAGCGAGTATTTTCTCTCCCGATCCGGTTCCGACACGGGTATAATTTGCCTGTTCCCTCGCCAGATCCGATTCACCTGCCGGGATATAAAAATCGGTATGGCTGTTGACCCAGTCGTGATCCAGAGCAGTATGGTTGGGAACGAAATCCAGCATCAGCTTCATACCCCGGTTTGCCAAACGTTTTCGAAGACGGGATAATGCAGCTGCGCCTCCCAGACTCTCCGCCACCTCATAGCGGGTGATGGCAAATCCTGAACCTGCTATATCCTCTTCTGCCAGGTCAGGCAAAGTATCCTGAAATTCCCTGATCCATTCCGGGTTTTGCCTTGAGACCGTTTGTCCTGCCTTTCCGGTTTGCCACACGCTCAGGAACCATACCCAGTCGAAGTTGAAAGCAGCCAGTTTATCAATTTCCGATTCTGGAATATCATCAAGTGTGGCCTGATGTCCCAAACCAAGGGATAAGTCAGTCATTAGTACACGAGTGTTAACCTGGCACAATAAAGGGAATAGTGATTTTTTCATATTTATTAAATTGGTAGTTACAGTCAGGTTCTCTTTCTTTGAAAGATGCAATCCACTGCTGTTGCAGTTTTTTTGCTTTTGTGGTCATTGAGGAATAGACTCTCCCCCTTTATCCATAATGCTAATAAAGATAAGCCATTTTTGCCTGCGTTTATTATGTTCTTTAAAAGTACCGGGAGGCCTTTCCCGACCTGTTTATAAAAGGCATGTATTATTGCAGCTTATTTATGTTGAAGATGTGCTTAATTGCCTCAATATTCACTGGATTCACAAAACTCTTGGCTTCAGGCGTGTATAAATAGGCTATCTTATCCTGATGATAGGCTACGACTTTGGTTCTTACCATTTTTCCCAGACTATTTAACAGTTTATTGTCAGCAGTGAATGGTTCATCGAGTATGGCAACAGCTGCAGGTAGCCACCTGGAAGGGAAAAGGCCGTCATCTTTACCTCCCGGTTTATACTGGTCGATGACTGATCCGATTTCCTGAAGAACAGTTTCAAGACCCTTTGACTCGGAAAGACTGATATTATTGCGTTCTGCCCATTTTCCCAATGCCTCTGCATTGGGGACAAGCAGCGCAACAGTATACCTGTTCTGATTATTATACAGCATCATCTGGTCAATAAAGGGAGACCTGTCTGTTATGGTTTCCTCAATTCCCTCGGGGCTGTATTTTTCACCATCATCTGAAATAAGTAGACTCTTAAATCTTCCGAGAACATACAAGAATCCGTCCTCGTCAACATATCCCATATCACCGGTATGGAGCCATCCTTCCCGAATAGTTTCTCGTGTGGCCTTTTCATTCTTCCAGTATCCTTTCATTACATTTTCACCCCGGATAATGATCTCTCCCTTTTGCCCGGCAGGCAATGTATTTCCATCTTCATCAACTATTTTCAGATCGAGAGGTTTAACGATGTTTCCGGAGGTGCCCAGCTTATGTCTTTTTAAGACATTGGAGGAAATTACCGGTGAGGCCTCGGTCAAACCATACCCCTGTAACATGGGAATACCAATGGCATAAAAGAATTTCTGCAGTTCTATATCAAGCAAGGCTGCTCCCCCGATGAAGAATTCCAGTCTTCCACCAAAGCTGGACCTGATTTTTTTAAACAGTATAATATCATAGAGCTTATATAACGGCTTAAGAAACAGCTTAGTACCTTTCCCTCTATTCCATCCAATTCCGTTATAGCGATAGGCGATCCTCAGGGCGTGGTTGAAAAGCCTTTCAACAAGAGGACCCTTGTCCCGGATCCCTTTTTCAATCCCTTTGCGTATGTTCTTTGCCAGTGCAGGCGCGCTAAACAGGAAGACAGGCCTGATCTCCCTGATGTTTTCAGGGAGATGCTTAAGACTGTCAAGATAGGATTTACCTGACTGAACAGCGGCCAGGCTGGCCCCCGTGGCCATCATGATATATATTCCCACGGTATGGGCAAAGGAATGGTCCCATGGCAGGATAAGGAGTGTTGTCCACCACGAAGGAACATCCATCAGCGTGAGTGTCTGTGCAATATTGGCAATGTAGTTCCCGTGCGACAGGATAATTCCTTTGGGATCGGCCGTTGTTCCTGAAGTATAACAGATATTGGCATAATCATCGGGACCAACAGATTTTGTTGTTTCCATGAATTTATCATAATTCCTGCCCAGATATTCCTCCCCGATTTTTCTGACCTCTCCCATGTATACCTCATCCCGGGAATAGCTATCTCTCGGATCCAGAAGAATAACCTTTTCAAGATGCTTAAGATCCTGTTTAATTGAATTTATTTTTTCAAGCTGGTTGACCGAGACAATCACCCATTTTGATTCTGAATGGTCAAGTCTGAATTTCAGATCAGCACCCTCTTTGAGTGTGATGGTAAGAGGGACGCTTATAGCACCGGTATGCAAAATACCGAGCTCACTGATTACCCAGTCAGTGCGGGCCTCTGATAATAACGCAATCCTGTCGCCCTTTTTTATACCAAGTGCCAGAAGGCCCGCCGCCGTTTTGTAAGCCAGCTCTTTGGTTTCCTTATAAGTGAGGGCTTCATACCTGCCGGTTTTCTTCTCGAGCAAATAGGGATTGTTCGCATACTTTTGCACGCTGTTTTCAAGTAAATCGATAATTGTTTTCATCAGCATATCAATTTGAGTTTGGAGTTCAGAGATAGATGGGCTTTAATAAATTTACGAAATTTAAGTCAATTGACACGAGGGAATTTAAAGAACAAAGGATAGTGTACAAAAGCTCTCATGGTACGCCTCAACCAACGGCTGACCGCATTTGAACAAAACAGCTGATAATGCAGAATTGTATTATGCTTTATTTATTTTGAAATTGACTTTAACCTGAATATTTTTGACAAAAGAGAAGTGGAAATGAAAAAGTCAATGAAAAGTATGGCAAGGGTTGCAGGCATGTTTATTTTAGTTGTATCAGCATTGACCCTGCAGGCGCAAAACATCCCGGAATTCCCGCTCCGTATTGCTGTTGCCGGGATGACGCATGATCATGTGGCATTCATCCTGAACGATACCAATAACAGAGCCATAAAGTTGGTGGGTATATTTGAACCCAATCGAGAATTGGTGCAACGAGTTACCGGATCTTTTCATTTTGATCCGGGTCTTATCTATGACGATCTGGACAGGATGCTGGATCAGGTTAAGCCTGAAGCTGTCGCCGCATTCGGCTCCACCTTTGAACACCTGGCCGTTGTTGAAGCGTGTGCGCCCAGAGGTATTCATGTAATGGTAGAAAAGCCATTGGCCACCAATTTGAAAGATGCTGAAAGAATGTACACGCTTGCAAAAAAATATCACATTCACTTGCTCACCGATTACGAAACCTCCTGGTATCCTTCTACTGCAAAATCCTTTCAACTGCTCACCGACAGTAATTTTATCGGTGGACTCAGAAAAGTAGTCGTGCATGACGGGCATCAGGGACCTGAAGAAATCGGATGCAGCAAGGAATTTCTGGAATGGCTCACCGATCCCATCCGGAATGGGGGCGGAGCCATCATGGATTTTGGCTGCTATGGAGCAAACCTGATGACTTACCTGAGCCGGGGCCAGGAACCGATTTCCGTCACAGCAGTAACCAGACAGTTTAAACCTGAAGTTTATCCAAAAGTGGATGATGATGCAACCCTTGTACTTTCCTATCCGGGTTTCATTGGCATTATTCAGGCATCATGGAACTGGCCTTTTGGCAGGAAGGATATGGAAATATACGGTGAAAACGGATACATCATTGCCGAAAACAACAGGGACATGCGTTTGAAGAACCGGGAAACCGGTAAAGAACAAAGCAGACAGGTGACATCGAATGACGTTGCGGTATTTGAAAACCCGTTCACCTATTTTGCAGGCGTTATCCGTGGTAAAATCATCATGACAGATTATGACCTTTATTCGCCCGAAAATAATTTAAGGGTAGTCAGGATCCTGGATGCAGCCAGAGAATCTGCCGGAAGCGGGAAAACGGTTTCATTCAGGTAATCAGTTGAAAAAGCCAATGTAACCTGTTATGTTTTCATGGAAAGCATTTATTAATGGGTAAAGATTATGTTGCGTTCACCGTTATTATTCAAGCGTGAAGAGTGGCTTGAAGGTATACCATGCCAAAGCAGGAAAGAAAACAATCGGAACGGCAAGTCCGGGGAAAAGTTCAGGACTCTCAACGGATAAAGGGAGGGAGATTGATATAGGAATGATTATGGCTGCAAATGAAAGCATGGAAATCAGAAGATGGAACAAAATAACCCGTTTATTCTTGGTGATTTTGGTAAAGAAGTAATAAGCAATACTGAATAGTAAACAGACCATCAAATTCAGACTGACCATGGTCCCCGGGTTAATGATCCCCGAAAAATCTGCTTCAGTAGCAAAAAAGTGGATCCTGCTAAAAATAATGGCTGCAAGAGCTGCCGTTATTCCGGATAATATTCCGTGAAAGAAGTGTACTTAACCCTATCCATTTATTTAGTGCCCGGCACGTTAAGCGTGACTTTAAGAACAGAAGCTCCATGATCCGGTTCTTCTTTATTGACATTATAATCCAACCGGTTAACCTCAAACCCTCCTGCAAAAACATTGTCCACAAAGGTAAACGGTAAGGTAATTTCTTTCTGTACTCCGTGAAAATCAAGAGTTCCCAAAGCCTCAAAACCATTTGCTGTTTTAGCAATTGATTTAGACGTAAAGCGTATAACGGGATATTTGGCTGCATCGAGCCATTTATCGCTTTTGGCATGCGTATTCTTCATGCCATTGCCGGTATTAATAGACTCAACATCAACAGTACAGTCAAATTTTGATGCAGCCAGGTTGTTTGGATCAAATTTAATCGTCCCTTTGAGACCCCTGAACTCTCCGGCAGGGTCTCCACCATCGAATTTCACAGAATAATTTTCACTGATTTTCCAATCAAGAGACTGGTAAAATGTGAAGGCAGATAAGGCAATAATGGTTATCGCCAGGGCAGGAAACATTAACTTTTTCATTTATTTTAATTTAAGATTGACCATTGTATCTTGAGCCTGGAATTTCTATTCATTAATTAAGGTGTTAACACGTCACTTCCTGCATTGTTTGAATCAAATTCATTTTTTTGAAGTTTTTAACATTGTTTAAGCATTTCAGAGAATGAGATCAAAATCTTCCGGGATCTAAGAATAATTCAAATTGTTAATCATGAACAAAAAGTCTCATGCTGAAATAATGAAGAAAATTGGTCCTGCTGTACATTTTGAGACGACCCCCGTTCCGGGTGTTGGTAAACTTGTTAATATAACTACGCCTGAAGGAAAATGTGTACGAGCGTGCGACCGCTGCGGCTGAAAAATATCCGGAAGAGGTCCTGCCCGTGGAAAATATATATCACTTTGAAGTTGCGGGTGTCACGTTCTTATTTAGTATTTTGATAAACGGGTTGGCCGTAAATCCATGCAATATGATGCTGAGCAGTATTGTGCAAACTGCCGTGAGGATGATCGTTTCCTTATGAGGCAACCCGACATCAAAAATAATAATGGCAAAGACGATGCTTGCCAATCCGCGAGGTCCAAACCAGCTGACAAACAGTTTTTCTTTCCAGGAGAATCCGGAATTGATCAGTGACAGAATAACAGGGATCATCCGGATGAGCGTCAGACTCAGTAAAGCATATACAATGACCTCCCAGGTAAAATGATGGAGATTGCTTGCCACCACAACCGAGCCAAAAATAATCCAGGTGAGCATGCTTAATGTATCCCCTGCACCCTCCGCTTCCTCTAAAAGATCATGTTTGTACTTTCGGTTTATCGCGCTATACAACAGTCCCCCGGAGAAACAGGCTATAAACCCGCTTCCGCCAGCAAGCTGCGCTGCTGTAAAACAAGTGAAGGCAAGTGCAATGACCACAACCGTTTTCCAGGACTTGGCTATCCCTGCATGGTTCTCAGAATATTGCACCAGTCTGTCAACAATAAATGTGCCTGCAAGTCCCACCGCAAGACCGATACCGATCTCCTCAACAAAAAGGATCAAACCGGTAGGAAACTTGAGACCTTCTCCTGTACGTGCAGAAAATAGCTCGATCAAGAAGAACAAGACAGGAACACAGATGCCGTCGTTCAATCCGCTTTCCACATTTAACGATTCCCGGATTCTGGCTGGTACTGTTTGGTTGGTAACAACTGCTTTCCCAAGTGCCGCATCAGTGGGTGCAAGCAAAGTGGCCAGAATTCCCAATTCAATCCATGAAAATCCTTTGAATAATGCAAACCCTGCCAGCACACCAAAAAGTATGGTCAACGGAAGCCCTATCATCAGCAACCGGACAGGAATAGAGACATTTTTTATCAGCGCCCTTATATCCGTATTTGCGGCATCCGAAAACAACACCAGTGCCAGTGCCAGCTCAGCTATTATTCTGTAACCTTCAATTCCAACCTTTAAATTGACCAGATTTAGCACAAGTGGTCCAGTCACCAAACCAACAATAATCGTTAGAAAAGGTCCGCTGATGATAGTTCTCTCTATTCGTTTCGCAAGCAAACTGTAAATGAGTATGAACGCAGCAAAGACCAAAACATTCTGATAAACCATGATTTATCTGTTTTTAGTTAGTGCTTAAACCATAGCCGGCTAAGTAAGCTACTCACTTCTTGGCCAGTCCCTTGCCTTCAAGATGCTTGATCACCATCGCGGAATATTCCTGAAACGTGGCTTCCAGATCGGTGGGATTTTTCGACTCGGACTGAAGTGACCATACCAGTTTATCGGAGGCAAGATCATATGCATTTGTTTCCAGGTAAAAGGTTTTGTCAACCGAATAATACCCCGGGGAGTATACAACCGGTTGATAGTAGTTGTAATAGCCGTAATAGTTCCCATAGTAACCGTAATTCATCGGGTAATAAGCAGTTCCGGGATGATAGGATTCAACGGTTTTGGAATCGAGCAGGGCCAGCGTTAACACTGCATCACAACCGGTTTCCTTGATAGCTGCTGCCAACTGTTCCCTGGTGAATTTTTCAGAGAGCTCCATATTGGGCGGAAATACATCATTGCTCAAAACTACTTTGTATCCTCTTGAAACCAAGGCAGATCCCATTTCCGATTCAATAAAAAAGTTGTTTTCCCGGTTCGGTAAAAGGATGATAACAAAAATCTTTGAATAAGGCCCCATGGAGGCTGCTTCCGGATCTGACCAGAAACCGATGACCTTTTGTGTTGGTCCGCATCCCGACAATACCGTTGCAATAAGCAGCAAGCTGAAAATCCTGAATTTCATTATGTAGTTATTAGTGAATGATAATTACTCCGATTACATCTGGTAAAGAAAATGCAATAGTACAAAATAATTCGCTTACTTGAAATACATGGACTTGGTGACAGGCTGAACCTTGTCGTAAGAAACCCGGCTAATTTAACCCGGATCGTTTTTGGTATTTCAGAAGATATTAACTTTAAAACCCGGAATAAGATGAATCCAAAGTGTTCAACATGAAAAGACCGGCACTTATTCAACAGAACTGTAAATGAGCATTATTAACCGCTATTTTGGCGTTCTTCTTCTCCTCTCCTGCCTGACAGGCATGATAGTCCCCTCGGCCGGTGAGGCCACTTCCCTTATCGTAATGCTGTCCCTGGCTTTCATTATCTTTTGCTCTTTTTTTCAGATCAACTTTTCTGTAGAATCACTCTTTTCCGATTTTCAGATTTCAATCCGGTTCTGGTTCTTCCGTTATCTTGCCATTCCCGTTGCCGTTTATTTTCTGTTCAGGTATATCAGCGGGTTTTATGCAACTGTATTGCTGCTGTCCTTCCTCCTGCCTGCCGCCGTTTCATCACCGTCCTTCACGGCAATCTTCGGCGGAAGACCGGAATTATCACTTAAAATATTGGTATACAGTAGTTTTCTTGCCGTTCTGACCATTCCTTTCATCATGCGATGGCTTCTGGGCTCATCCATCCATGTCCCCGCGGGGAAGATGCTGATGACGCTTGTTTACACCATCATCATTCCTTTCATGGTTCACCTTCCTTTGCGGAAGATATCCATGGTGAAAAACATCACAGGACGTTATAATGCCTTATTCACGCTGATCGGACTGTGTACAATATTTGTCGTGGTCACTGCGCGAAACAAACAGACCATTCTGGAAAATCCTGTCCTGGTTGGCATATATGCGGCAGAGGCCCTGGCACTTTATGGTATTCTTTACCTGGCAGGCTATTACCTGTTGCCGTCTGTCTCTGCCGGGGTTCGCAAGACATTCTCCATCAGCTCAGGGGCCAATAACATCGGACTGGGGGTGACCATTACTGCTTTATTCTTTCCCGGACAGATGAACATCTTCTTCATTGTTTCTCAGCTGGCCTGGGTGGTAGCGCTGATACCATTAAGGAAATTGCTGGTCAAAAAATGATTGCAGCCTTTCCTGCCAGGATCTGTTTTATTAAGCAATGAAATTTACTGCAATGATCCTCCTGATTTAAATGCTGATGGCTGGATTGAACTGTATAGCCATGGCACTACAGCTTCAGAAATTGAGGTAATAATCTTTCGTCAGCTGCTTGTATTCTTTCGTAAAACCATTGTCCATATCCCTGATGGAAAGTTCCCCGCTGTCAGCAACACCATCCCTGGTCCTGTTAAAAACAACAAGGCAGCGTGTATATTCCCTGTCTGTTGCTGGTCTTACTCGTAAAAGCTTTGACAGGAAAAAACCGTGGAAACCGGCTGTATCTGCCACCTGATTTAATACACCTGCAGGAAATATCAGCGCAAGCATGCCATCCGGAGCCAATATTGCCGAAACATGGAGAAAAAGGCTCTCAATTCCAAGATTGTCATCATGTCTGGCCAGCGAGCGGGATTTTGCCGGTGGCTTAAGAGAGTTTCTGAAGTAAGGGGGATTTGAGATGATAAGATCATACCGGACCTGCGTGATACCTGCAAAATGCTGAAAAGCATCGTGATGGATGGTAATCCTTTGGTACCAGGGACAGGCTGCAACATTTGCCCTTGCCTGGATGCAGGCCTGTTCATCAATTTCAACCGCATCAATGATGGCTTCCGAGCGTTGTGCCAGCATGATGGCAATGAGCCCGGTCCCGGTACCAATATCGAGTATCCTGTTCGCGTTGGTAACGTTTGCCCAGGCCCCCAGCAGCACTCCATCAGTACCTACTTTCATCGCACATTTGTCGTGAAAGATGGTAAATTGCTTAAAAGCGAAATAGGTATTTGACATAGGCTGATGATTACACCCCGACGGGGTACCCCCACCCCGTCGGGGTGTGATTCGGTACATTTTTGATAAATTTGCCGTTTAAAGTTATGTATATGACATCAGACTTGAAAAAACTTCATGAAATTCTTGATGAAAAGGTTGCTCAATATAACAATCCGGATTTTATTGAACTCGACCCCATTCAGATACCACATGCTTATGGCAAAAAAGAAGATATTGAAATATCGGGATTTCTATCAGCTACTATTTCATGGGGTAATCGTACGTCTATTGTAAAAAATGCAAAACGAATGATGGCGTACATGGGAGATTCGCCTTATGACTTCATTCTCAACCATAAGGAACACCATCTTAACAAACTTGATGGATTTGTGCATCGCACATTTAATTCAGACGATCTGTTGACATTCATCGCTGGTTTGAAACATTTGTATAAGGATAAAAATGGACTGGAAGGCATTTTTATGGCATTTAAAACAAAGGAATCTCTACAGCCTGCAATTCATGAATTAAAGAAAGAATTTTTCTCTGTTCCACATCTGGCAAGATCCCGAAAACATTTACCTGATCCCATGAAAGATTCTGCTGCAAAAAGAATCAATATGTATCTGAGATGGATGATCCGTCAGGATAATGCCGGGGTAGATTTTGGTATCTGGAGAAAAATATCACCTTCCATCCTTTCATGTCCACTTGATGTTCATTCAGGGAAGATTGCACGCAAACTTGGTTTGCTTAATCGGCAACAGAATGATGCCAAAGCAGTGTCGGAGTTAGACTATACTTTACGAATACTGGATAAAGAGGATCCCGTCAAGTACGATTTTGCCTTGTTTGGGTTGGGAGTTTTTGAGGGTTATTAGACTGCAACCAGTGTGCACCTAAAATCTGGGCGCCGCTAAGCAGCTAAAAACAGCAGGCAACGATGCAGTTATAACGGCCTCATCGGGGCGACCTGTTTATAGCACTCCCCGTTCCATGAGCTCATAAATCAGCTCAGCAACCGATTCCTTGCCTGACTTCTCCAGGATGTTCCTCCTGTGCGTATTGACTGTATGAGGACTGATAAACAACTTATTTCCTATCTCCTCGGTGCTCAATCCTGATTCAATAAGCTTCAATATCTCAAATTCTCTGTCTGAAAATACATTACCTATCATCAGCATATCATCATCCGGAAACCTGAAACAGGAAAGATCCGTTCCTATGGAGTAATGGTATCCGTGTTTTATTTTTTTATGCCAATCGATACGGGTATGGACCTTAAGGAAGAATACTGTGCTGTATGGAATTGAAGTATAATAAATGTATGCCTGAACAAGAATATCTGAATATCCTCCTGAAGGATTTCTGAACTTATAGTTAGTTGCCAGTAGGCCATATCCCTTCTTGGCAATAAATAGGTCCTGAGCCATCTTAATGATTTTTGACCTGCCAAGATTAAGTCTCTGGATATCATCATTATGTGCTGCTTCCATGAAATGATAAGGGGTGACATCCTCCGGCGCTATGCCGATCATCGCTTTACTTCGCCTGCTTGTAAAAAGGACCCTCATCTGAATTATGTCGGCGATATAGAAAAACTGATCATGATCCTCCATCATCTCCTCGAGCTCTAAAATCAGCGGATCATTCAGGTCTATTCCCTGAAAACCGGAGGGTGTATAAGCTTCTATAAACCTGAAAAACAGGCTGTAGTCTTCATTCATGGATTTCATGGGCCAACCTTCCTAAACAAATAAAATAGTCCTGCCATTAGTTCACCTGTAATTGCACTGTTATACCCCTTATTGAGATGCGATCTCAAATATGTAAAAATACTCATTATCGAGTATTGTCTACTCTTCTTCTTAGACCTAACTTTATTCTTTCAGAATTTTGATCCTTTCAGGAGTATTAACCACGAAACTATCGATTTATTATACATTATAAAATTGCAAGATTATGGCTAATGAAGCAAAAAGAACGGCACCAAACATGGATGAGATCATTGCCAATGCTAAAAAACAAGGCAAGCTCAAAACTGTACCCCTGAACTGGAAAGAGGTGTATTACACCAATTGCCCGCTGGTATCAGCCAGCAATGTGGACCAGGAACTTGGCTGGACCAAGGAAGAGTACAAAAAGATTGGTATTCAATACCTTTATCTCCGTGCCCGCAAAGAAAACGACTGGTATCCTCACTATATTCATAACATGGATAACATCATCCGCTTTGGTGGGTTATTTCCTCCTATTCATGTGCAAGCCGATATTCGCAGAACAGTACTCCTTGGTGTAACGCATGTGGAGCGTGAAGGTGGTGTAATGATGGTACGTTCTCGTGATGATATTTACACCATGAAAGAACTCAAGGGTAAGAAAATTGGACTTTCACGCAGCCAGAACAAAATTAAAACCGACTGGTGGGGCATCCAGGAAGAACAAGGCATTGAGCTGATGTTACGCGTGAATGGCATGACCCGCGCAGATGTTCAGATTGTGGAATTCCCTTACCCGGATGATTGGTATGATAATCCTGAGATGATGGGTCCGGAGATGGAGAATCCATCTGAATTATGGCTACGTCGCGACCATAAACACGATTTGGCTTTCCGTCCGCTTGAAACAGCTCTTGAAAAAGGGGTAATCGATGCTATGTATATGCAAAGCAAACCCTTGCAGCAACTCTCTGAAGCAACCGGTAAATTCAAAGCCATCGAAGACCTTTCCAGATATCCAGACTGGACTTTACAGGTTGCTAACATTCCGGCAGCAATTACCTGCACTGTTGAGATGGCAGAAAAACATCCTGAATTAGCGGTAACATTTTTGAAAGGCATGATTAAAGTAGGACGCTGGGCTAATGAACACAAACATGCTGCAGCTGCCATTCTCGACAAACAAACCTTTTACCTTGATGTGGAACATACTTATAGGGGTATACAGCATGTTGACATGGTACCCAATTTGTCCCTCCAGAACCTTGTTTCGGTTGAAATTGGTAAAGATTTCATGTTGAGCCATGGTTACATTAAAAACGACTTTGATGTGCATAAATGGGCTCGCCCTGAATTCCTTGAACAAGCTGCCAGAGAATTACTTGAATTGGAATGGAAAAAGCGGACTACTGATAAACTTCCTAATGCAGCTGATCCATTGGCTTCCAGTGGCCGGATCGGATAATTGAAAGAAAACACAGAATATACTGAAATGTAGCTGAACAAGCCAAAACAAAAAGGACGGCAATCGGTAAAAACCAGATTTGTTGTCCTTTTTTTAATATCAAATTTTTGAAAATATGGACAATACATACAAATTAGAAACAATCGTCAAAGTTGATGAAAATTTATGCATCAATTGTGGCAGTTGCATCAGAGCCTGTCCAGGCGGCTTAATTACCAAAAAGGATTTTCCTGTGCCCATCGAAAACGCATGGGATTTGTGTATTGACTGCGGCCATTGCGTGGCCATTTGTCCAACGGGGGCTATGCACCAGCGTGCGATGAACCCCGAAGATTGTGTACCCATCGATATTCATTTAGTTCCACAATGGGATAAAGTGAAACAGTATCTTACTTCTAGGCGTTCTGTCCGCACGTTTATCAAAAGACCCATCGAAAAGGAAAAGATTGAACAACTGCTCGACATAGCCCGCTTTGCACCAAACGGGGCAAACCGCCAGGTTATTAAGTGGATTGTAATCAACGACCCTGCAAAAGCTCATCAAATGGCAAAAATGACGATTGACTGGATGAAAGCCGTTAAGGAAAAAAATCCAGCCTTGTATCAGGAAGCCAATCTTGAAGTATTTGTGCGTTCATGGGATGGAGGTGAAAATCGTATTTCAAGAGGTGCCCCATGTATTATTATGGCCTGTGCTCCAAAAGATGAACGCACGGCACCACCGGCTGCCATGATTGCCATTGCACAAATTCAAATTGCGGCACCGGCCCTTGGATTAGGAACCACATTCACAGGCAGTATCAATACGGCAGCACAAGGCTATCCACCGCTCATGGAGATGCTTGGTATTCCTGAAGGGCATATTCCTTTTGGTACTTTTGTAATCGGATATCCGGCCGAAACATACTTGCGAATTCCTACCCGTAAACCAGTAGATGTAAGCTGGAAATAAACCGGCAAAATAATGAGGCGTTTAACTTTTAATAGGTATACTTTTTCTCGCAAAGACGCTAAGACGCAAAGGGTTAAAAAAATTGCAGAACAGTGAATATTGCGGAAGCCTGTTTTTAAGGGACGCTGAACCTGTTGAAAACCAGTTACAAAATTCATTTCTTTTCTTCCTGATGCGCCTTTATGATTATCAGAAAGAGCTGTTCAGCAAATTAAGGTTAGCGTAGAGGGGTCTTAAATTTCGAATCCTCAGGACTTTAATTTATGGGTCCTGCGGATTCTAGTTTATTGGCAGGTAGAATGAATTAATCTTCTAAATCAATCCCTGCTCGTTAAGCTCATAGATAAGGTTGGAGATATTGTCTTTGCCACACCGGTCAAGGATGTTCCGGCGATGGGTATTAACGGTATGCACGCTAATGAATAATTTATCCGCGACTTGCTTACTGCTCATTCCCGATTCAATCAGTTTGAGTATTTCCAGTTCACGTGACGAGAAATCAGGTCCAATATTCAACAGCACCTGGTCCGGAAACCTGAAGTGAGAAAGGTCTTTCCCCTTATAGTGATGAAACCCATATTTTTTCTTTTCAAATCCCTCAACATTACTGATAACCTGTAGAAGATAGACAGCATTGCGTGGGATCTGAGAGAAGAAAAAATAAGCCTGGCAGAGACAATTAAAATAGACTCCCGCTGTATTGCGTAACCTGATAGTAAATGAAACCAGTACACTTCCCTTTTTTGTTTCCAGTACCTCCTTTTCAACAACAAATGTTTGTGCCCTCAGAAGACCAAATCTGCTTAAATCATCAGGATGCGTTACTTCAACAAAATGAGAGGGATTAAGCTGGGAAGGCTCAACTCCTATCATTCGCCTGATCCCGTCACTGACATACAGAAATTTAATCTGCGCCAGGTCAGCGACAGTAATAAACTGATCGTTCTCCTCCAACACCTGGTTCAGCTTCTGAATAATCGGATCTTCATTACCAATATTAAGGAATCCCGATGGAAGATAAGATTCTATGAAATCAAAATAAATACTATAGCTATAGGCCCTGTCCATAATTTATTATAAGCATGATTAGAATTGATGCAATAAAACTACAAAATATACTCAAATGTGAGTATTGTTCTAATTCAGAAATTGTTGAAACTTTGATCGGGAGAAAGAGTTGTAAGTCAATAACAAAACCGGGGTCCTGAATTTCTTCAATATAAAATAATTATGGCAGAGCTGACAGCAAAACTGTTCCGTGACTTTTTCGGAGGAAGCTGGTCGGGTATCATTACCAGAAACGGAGACTTTAAGCGCAAGGTGGTTTTCAACTGGCCGGAACTCAGCGGAAAATATTCATCGCTGGGTACAGGAACCGGATTGATAGCTCCACCCGGTGAAGGAATCCTCGACGACACCAGGCAGGTTGCCATTTCAGGCTGGCACCACGATACCAGGCGGTGGGTCCAGTTATGGCACAATGAATTTGGCGGTTACGGTGAAATCCAGTGGACATCACAGGAGGTTGTGAACGGAGTAAAAGTTCTTTATGGCTTTGTCCATGAATGCAAACAGGAGAGTGATGATATGAACGATCATATCATTATGTGCGAAATGTTCGATAATAATAACTTCAAATATACAATCAGAAGTTTCAGGAAGGGATTACTCGAAATTGTTGCCAGCAGGATCAGAACAAGCAGGGAACTGAATGCATTATTGGTAAAACAGGCAAAAGGGGTATTAAGTTTTGCCGAATTATGTGAACTGTGATCCATAACTGATCTGAAAGCCGACTGGAATAATACCCTGCAATAATCCGTTGGCTTTAAAATCACGAATGACTTCGGTGATGGAGGATTTCCCCGGTTTCTTTATTATATTGGAACGATGCGTATTGATTTTGAATATTGATATAATTGATGATCTGAATTTCCTAAAGCAACCCCTTCTCCTTGAACTCATAAATCAGATCTGATATCTGAGATTTACCTGATTTTTCCAGGATATTGGAGCGATGAGTGTTTACGGTATGTATACTCAGAAATAATTTGTCGGCTATTTCTTTACTGCTCAAACCCGACTCAATCAGTCTGATGATCTCAAATTCTCTATATGACAGATCAGGGCCAATTTCCAACAGGCTCTTATCAGGAAATCTAAACAGCGAAAGATCTTGTCCGACATAATGATGAAAACGGTCTTTCTTTATATAATACCAGTCAACATTGGTGATAACCTGTATCAGATAGATTTTCTTCTGAGGTACGGTGGAGGAGAAAAAATAGGCCTGACAAAGAGTATTAAAATAGACACCGGAAGGATTGCGGAGCCGTATAGTGAAGGATGCCAGAGCGCTTCCTTTCTGTGTTTCC
>JGI11641J44799_10000113_pt1 | contig 21463 bp, 19 predicted proteins | sample WetSurSiteA1Bulk_FD_44799 | JGI IMG/M metagenome (IMG submission 44799) | reverse complement strand
TGCTGGCAGCGGTTGTACAAAATAACACCACTGAAGCTCTTCAAGGCAAAGTGACATTGCAAGCCGTCGGCTTTGAGCTGGATGATCCAAACAGTGCCACCCAGAATGTGGCTGTTGGAGCAAACGGCCAGACCCGCGTGGAGTGGGGGGGGACAGCTCCAGATGTAGCCAGTGCAGACCTGACATTTTTAGTTCAGGCAGGTGATCTACAGGATGCGGTGCGGGTGAGTAAAGGCGCTTTGCCCGTTTTGAAGTATACCGCTCCCCAGACCTTTGCCACCTCTGGAATACTGCCAGAGGGTGGCACGCAGCTGGAACTGGTCAGCCTGCCAGTGACCTTTGATACCAACAGCGGCTCGTTGGAAGTTGAGCTCGACCCTTCCATGGCAGCCGCCATGCTGGACGCCCTTGAGTCACTCGAGAACTACCCGTATGACTGCACCGAGCCCATCTTATCTTCCTTCCTGCCCAATCTGGTTACCTACACCACCCTGCAAACCTTTGGAATTGATGCTCCTGATCTAAAAGCCAGCCTGGACCAATCCCTCAGCCAGGGCCTGGAGCGCCTGCTTTCATTACAAAACGCGGATGGAGGCTGGGGTTGGTGCCAGGGAAATGAAAGTGACAGTTATATCTCTTCCTATGTGCTCTTTGGCCTGGCGACCGCCAGGGATGCGGATATCGCTGTCCCGGAGGACACAATCAATAAAGCCAGGGATTATATTTCTGCCAACTTGATCACCCCCAGTCAGACCACCGACACCTGGCTACTCGATCGACTGGCTTTCGAAAACTTCGCCCTGGTTCAATCCGGTACCGGTAACCAGACCAGTGTTAACCAGCTGTACGAGGTACGCGACCAGCTCAGCCCGTGGTCAATTGGACTTCTAGCCTTGTCCTTGGATTCATTCTCATCCANCAGCCAGAAGATCCCGACATTGATCTCGGACCTGCAAGCCACTNCCATTCGCTCAGCTACCGGTGTGCATTGGGAGGCAGAGACACGGGACTGGCAAAATATGACCTCAACGCTTTCCAACTCCGCCATTGTCGTATATACCCTGGCGCAGCTTGAAACAGATTCAACTCTAATCCCGGATGCGGTCAATTACCTCATGTCCAACCGCCAACCGAATGGCTGTTGGAGCTCCAGCTATGAAAACACCTGGATCTTGCTTGCTATGGATGAGGTGATGAAAGTCACGTCTGAATTGAATAGCGATTATGGCTTTCGTGCCAGCGTAAACAGCAAGCAGATCGCCAGTGGTCAGGCTGGCGGTGAAACTCAACTAGACCCAGTGGTTGCCAGCCTGCCCGTCAGCGACCTGTACCCACAAGACCCCAACGCATTGGAGATCCAACGCGATCCGGGCACTGGTCGTTTATATTACACCGCCGCATTACGTGTATACCGCCCGGTTGAAGATGCAGCCTCCCTCGATAAAGGCATCAATGTAACCCGAGCTTACTTTACCCCAGGTGTCGACTTAAAGACTGCTACACCCATCGAGGCATCCCAGGTGGGCGATTCAATAACCGCCCGCCTGACCATCGTAATTCCCACCGATGTTTATAACTTCGTGGTGGAGGATTACATCCCCGCCGGCACAGAGATCCTCAATACCAGCCTGAAGACCTCCCAGCTAGGCGAAAATGGTGAGCCTGGTCCGTTATATGACCCACGCGCCCCCTTCACGCATGGGTGGGGCTGGTGGCTGTTCGACCCGGCGCGCATCTATGATGACCACATCAGCTGGACTGCCTCCTATCTGCCTGCAGGGACATATGAGTTGACTTATACCCTGGTTGTCCTACAGGCTGGTGAATACCGTGTCTTGCCAGCGCGCGCCTGGCTGTTTTACTTCCCCGAAGTACAGGGTAACAGCGCAGGAGATGTCTTGGATATAAAACCTTGATTCATACTCTATACCCATCCGGTAAGGGCGGATTCCATCCGCCCTTACAATACATGCTTATCACCATCTAGTTTGGAGCTGTCTGGCTTAACCATCAAAACGGTAAAATTCTGATTTAATCATTCTTCAACTTCATGAATATTGACCACACCACGGCATCGTATTATGCCCAACGTGCACTTGTGTATGCACAGACGCTGGCACTCAATCCACGTGGTTCAGCGACGCAGGCTGAAAAGCAGGCTGCGGAATATACCCTCAATAAGCTGAAATCCATGGGAATAGAAGATGCCAAGCTGGAACCTTTCATCGGGCTGCGTTCCATCTGGTTGTTTATCGCCCTTGCATCTGGCTTTGCTCTGGTGGGTCATGCCGCATTCTGGTTGCTGCGAGGTCCAGCTGGTGATTATCCAGCGTTACTCGTTTCTTTGCTTGCTTTCGGCTTGAGCGGTTTCATGTTGTGGCGCAAATTCACTTTTCGCGACTATCCCTTAAGGAACAGCTTACCTCATGGGCAAAGCCAGAACGTGGTTGCAGTTATCCCACCAACAGGGGTTGTCAAGCACCGGGTAGTGTTGGTGAGTCACCTGGATAGCCACCGCGCCGTTTTTTGGTTTGCCACGAATATCCTGGTAATCCTATTTGCCATTCTCTCTATAGTGACCATTTATGGTGTTTACCTGGCAATGGTATTGTATAGCCTGACTATTCTCACTCAAGTACAATTCTTTGCCTGGCTCGGATTGGTGCTGGCTCTTTTCCATTTCTTAGGCTGGTTCACCGGTGTAACTGCCGACCTGGGCAGGTATTCCCCGGGAGCTAACGATAATGCCTCAGGCGTTGGAACCATCCTGGCATTGGCTGAACGAATGAGGAGGGAGCCCCTTCAGAACACCGAAATATGGCTGGCATTCACCGGATGCGAAGAATCGGGCTGTGATGGCATGCTTTCACTGATCAAGGCACATGGGGGATCGCTCAAGGAGGCAATCTTCATTGACCTTGAGATGGTTGGAATTGGTGACGGCATCAGGTATATCCAGGATGAAGGAAATTTAAAAAGGAATCACATTGCAAAGGATGTTGAGGCGATTGTGCAGGAAGCTGGCGAGCCATTTGGGATAAACCCAGCCAGCACGCCACCGGTCGGTGCTTTTACCGAGGGCGGAACCTTGTGGGAGCATGGATATAAAGCCGTCTGCCTTTCTGCACAATATAAAAACACCCCCATCCTGCCTGAATGGCATCGGCTGACAGACACACCCGATCGATTAAAGGTGGAAGCCCTGGAGCGGATCCACTCCCTTGTTTTGGCTCTCCTACGAAGGCTCGATCAGTGAGGGCTCAGATTTAACTTTTCGATTGAGAAACACGCCTTCCAGTGTATATATCAGCAACGCCAGCCAGATAATACTGAATCCCACCAGGCGTGCAGGCGGGAATGGCTCATCATACACGAACACGCCTAACATGAATTGAAGGGTGGGGGCGATATACTGGATAAATCCCAACATCGATAAGGGTATTCTCCTAGCAGAAAATCCAAACAGCAATAGCGGGATCGAAGTCACAGGCCCTGCCAGGATCAATAACAGGGTGACCCCTGCTCCCTGGGCAACCAATGCACCCTGGCCATTTACTTGCCGGAAAAATAAATAACCCACCGCTGGCAGGAATAAAACCAGTGTTTCCAGGCTGAACCCATGCATCGATTCCAAGCGTGCGGTCTTCTTGATCAACCCATACATTCCAAAAGTAAAAGCCAAAACCAGGGCTATCCATGGCAAAGAACCATAATTCAACGTCAGGTAAACCACCCCAAGCCCGGCAAGGACGACTGCCGCCACCTGACCGGAACGTAGCTTTTCACCAAAGAAGATCACTCCCAACAAAAAGTTGACCAAGGGATTGATGAAATAGCCCAATGAGGCTTCAACCACAAACCCGGCATTAACTGCCCAGATATAGGTGAACCAGTTAATCGAAAGCAAGATGGCTGCCAAAGTATAGGTCAGTACGATCCTGCGGTTATGGATGACTTCCCTCAGCCAGTCCCAATCCTTTTGAATGGTCAGTACGATAGCAACGAACACAAACGACCAAACCATGCGGTTGGCCAGGATTTCAATCGCAGGGACCTCTTCGAGCAATCTCCAATAAATGGGGAAGAGCCCCCAAAGGGTATATGCACCGATGCCTGCCAGGATGCCCTTTTTCACTCTAACCTCTCATTTCGAAGATTTACCAAATAAGCATTAAGCAAATCAATTGCTTGCTCGATAGTCTCATAAGCACACACAGTAAGCTGAGGGTGGGGGTTTCCTAAAATCATCTTCGAAACCTTACAGCCCTGCTGGTGAAGGCATAGTACCTTTTTCCCGAGTGAAAGCGCAAAGCCAATCTCGTAGCCCACACCATGGGAAGGTGTGCTGACTTCTGCCAACAAGAGGTCACACTCTCTGATCCAGCCTGTATCGCGGGTATACACATCCTCAGGGGTCACCACGCCCTCCATGGGCATGACCTCGGGGCTTGCCAGGATTGCTGTAGGCACATGGTGACCGTTTTCCTGCAAGGCTTCCACCAGTTTTTGGTATGCCAACTCAAACTGGCGCCCTCCGGTGATAGAACAGGCAAAGTAAACATTCATATTAACATCCGCTCGCGGCTGAATTGGGTTTCGTAAAGGTGGGTATATAGTCCACCCTGAGCGAGAAGCTCATGATGCGTTCCCCATTCTACGATCTTGCCTCGGTCAAATACGAGGATCATATCTGCTGCCAGGATTGTGCTCAAGCGGTGCGCAATGACAATGCTGGTACGTCCAGCCATGACGCGTTTGAGCGCTTCCTGAATGAGCATCTCTGATTCGCTATCCAGATGGCTGGTCGCTTCATCCAGTATCAGGATGCGCGGATTTTTGAGGATCACCCGTGCCAGCGCCACGCGTTGTTTTTCACCTCCACTCAGTCGGTAACCACGCTCCCCCACGATAGTATCGTAACCATCTGGCAGGCTAACGATAAAATCGTGAATATTGGCTGCCTGAGCAGCTGCTTCCAGCTCAGTTGGAGAGGCATCCAGCTTGGCGTACAATAGATTCGTACGGATGGTATCATGGAACAGGTGGGTTTCCTGGGTAACCATGCCGATTTGGTCTGAAAGTGAATCCAGGCTCACTGTGCGGAGATCATGGTCGTCAAGCAGGATGCGTCCCGAAGTGGGGTCATACAGGCGCGGAATCATGTAGGTTAGGGTGGTTTTACCTGCTCCGCTTGGTCCGACCAGGGCTACAAGCTGCCCGGCTTGAGCTATAAAACTAATATCTTCAAGTGCATTCAGGCGCGCCTGGGTGTGCAAAAGTTCTTCCTCGTCATTAGAGCTGCCATCACCAGGTTTGCCATCCTTGCTGCGTGGTTCCTGAGATGCTCCTGAAAGCGCAGCATCGATATTATCGGCGTGCCCATAGCGCTTCACCGAACTGAGCAAAGCTTCTTCATTTACATAATATTTAAAGGTGACATGATCGAATGTGAGCATACCGCTTACATTCATCAGTTGAAGCGCATTAGGAGCTTCGGCAATGTCTTGGGGCAGGTCGATCACCTCAAAGACCCGCTCAAAGCTGACCACCGAGGTGGCAAAATCCACCGGAGCATTGGTCAGCCCCTGCAGGGCACTGTATAAACTGGACATGTATGCTCCAAACGCGACGATGGTGCCGATGGTAAAGGCATTCTGAATCACCAAGTAACCCCCAATGCCATACACCAATGCCGTCCCGACTGCACTCACCAGACCGATAATTATGAAGAAGATCGCCCCCAGCACTGCCCGCCGGATACCAAGATCTCGCACCTGGATAGCCCGGCTTTCGAAACGCTTCACTTCCGTTTCAGCGCGCCCAAATAATTTGACCAGCAATGCCCCGCCAATGTTGAGCGTTTCGTTCATGGTGGCGTTCATCTGGGCATTGGATTCCAATTGCTGGCGCGAAATATCTCGTAACCTCACGCCCATGTGCCTGGCAACCAGGATGAAGAGTGGCAGGATTGCAATACTGATCAATGTCAGCCGCCATTCCAGGGTAAGCATGACAAATAACACCGCCACAGCCTGGATGATATTGGTAATGATACTCACGATGGTATTGCTGATGGCGTTCTGTGCACCAATCACATCGTTATTCAAGCGACTCATCAGCTCACCAAGCCGGGTATTTGTAAAGAAGTGCAATGACATGCGTTGCAAACGGGCATACAATGCCACGCGCAAGTCGTATATTACACCCTCACCTACCGTGGCATTCAAACGGCGTTGGATGATGCCGATGGCACCTCCCAGGACAGGGATGAGTAACAGTGCCAACGCCAGGAAGACCAATTGGTTCAGATTACCCGTGGGAATAGTTTTATCGATTAAAGTACGCAATATCAAAGGAGTCAACAACGTCAGCCCGGTAGAGAACAGGATCAACACCAACATCACGACGAGCTGCCAGCGATATGGTTTTGAGTAACCCAGTACCCGCTGCAACAACCCAAGCGTGACCTTGGGTTTCTCGCCAGTTGAGCTTAAGTATGAAAACCATCCACCGCCATGAAATCCCATCATTGCCTCAATAAAACAGAAGGATTATTATACATCCATTGACGCCAGCATGAAATTGTGCGATACTTTATCCATCATCGGGTGGTATAACCACCTCTCCTATGCTATCCCACCATATAGGAGGTGATGTCAGCCATGTCAAGTGATAGTATAAGACTCAGCGCTGCGGCATCCCTCCTCCTGATTGGATAAGGGTGCTGCAGCGCACCGGGGAGCCGTCTAGTAGGCGGCTCTCTGTGTTTTTATCGCATTGATTTCGATGAGCAACTTTTCCAGAGGCATTTCTGCCAAAGAACCTAATTGAAAATCCGCCTGGCTGAGGTCCAGCTTACGGGTGAGCTCATTGGGCACGGCAACACAGAACAAACCAGCTGCCCTAGCTGAACGAACGCCAAGAGGGGAATCTTCAAGTGCAAAGGCTTCATCAGCTAGTACGTCCAAACCATTGAGAGCTGACAGGTAGAGTGCAGGGTCGGGTTTAAGCTGGTGGACATAATCTGAGGTGGAGATGGTATCAAAACAGTCCTGCAAACCGTGCTGGGTGAGGTACTTGGTCACCCATGGAGAGGGCGAGTTCGAGGCGATTCCCATTTTTAATCCCAATATCCTGGCATCCCTGAGATAATCCTCAACCCCGGGCAAGATTGGTTGGGCCTCAATTAATGCATTCTCAACGACCCGGCGTTCTTTTTCAATTTCTTCCCAATTTAAACTTCTTTTCACCAGACTTTCCAGCTCAGCGCGTGGGTCAAAATCACCATGCGTGGTGCCAACCATGCTGGAAAAGGTTTCAAATGGCAGTTGATGACCNAATGACTGGTAAACTGCCTGCCAGGATTTATACGTGGGCTCTTCAGTCTCGAGGATTAAACCATCAAAATCAAAAATGATTGCATGGATCATGAATCAGCTGCTCCCTTTGAAAAATCAAGAAGCAATTATAATGGGATATCTCAGTGATGCGGAGTGATAACTTATGAAGACATTGCTCCTTTTACGCCACGCCAAATCCAGCTGGAAACAACCTGACTTGCATGACCATGATAGACCATTGAACAAACGTGGAAAAAAGGAAGCTCCTGAAGTTGGTGCGTATCTGAAAGAACATGACCTTGTCCCCGACCTGATCCTCAGCTCAACCGCCCGCCGCGCCCACGATACAGCTCAGGCTGTGGTCGAAGAGAGTGGTTTCTCGGGGCAAATCGACCTGTATCAGGATTTATACCTTTCAGATACTTCCTGCTACCTGGATATCCTTTGCTGCCTTCCGGATGATGCCAGTCGGGTTTTGGTCATTGGACACAATCCCGACCTGGAGGAATTGCTGACCTTGTTAACTGACGCAACCGATCATCTGACAACTGCAGCATTGGCACAGGTGGACCTCCCCATCACCAGCTGGCAGGAGCTAAATGAAGCAACCGATGGGAGATTAAAACTCTTGTGGGCGCCGCGGGAAGAATAAATCTTTGATCACCGATTGCTGCGTTTCATAAAACTGCCTACGATCATCAAGAGTACCCCGCCAGCTGCCAGAGCGATTATGGCAATCACCAGGATATTCCCAACCGGATCGGAATCCGATTGAGGGGTATCTTTCTGGGCTGGATCAGTTAAGGTGGAAACACCTGTAACGATGAGTGTGGAAGATGCCGTGGGTGTGCGGGTTGGATGAGGCGTGGAAGTCGCAGCCCGGGTGGGAGTGGTGGTGGCTGTTGTAGTTCCAGTCGGGCCGGGGGTGTTGCCAGGATGGATGACAAGCTTATCACCCACATAGATCTTATCGCTGGTCAGATTGTTTAAAGCCATTATATCCTTCACTTTCACCCCATAAGCATCGGCGATGGTGATCAGCGTCTGCCCAGATTGAACAACGTGGGTGACCGAACCATCCGGTTGTGGAGTGGCAGTCTGAACTCGATAGATGGGGATAGCGGTAGGCCCTCCAGGAGTGATTGAGGCGGAGGGCACGTAATTCCCCCCGCCCGGCGCAGAAGCCACATCGATCGTGTAATACACGAAACCATTTGCCTCAGATACGCCAGCTCCGATTGCACGGTAGGAGGTTCCCAGCATGGTTTGCAGATGCAAATCATCACCTTGCCACATTGAAATAGCCCCCTCAACTGATAGATCATTACCACCTGCGATATTCTCGGACATAAAAAAAGCCGCCCCACCTCCATAACCGGCTGCAGCTGCCCTGTCCTTGGGACGCGTGCCCCCCGCGCCAGTGTGAGTCACCTGACCAATGGCTGCCTGGTAATCGCTATGACCCTGGGCAACGGACATCAAGATGTTATCGATCTGATAGGGGGGCAACCCATTTGCAGCACGCAGGTTATTAACCGCATCGATCAGCGAATAAGGGTCACCAGCCTGAGCTCTGCCGCGAGTGGAGCTGCCAAACAGAACCAGCAAAACCAAGGAAAAAGATAAAAACAAATGCACGAGCTTCCGCATCATGGGTTTAGATAAACGTATCTCCGGGTTCTCCGTACCTGATAAACCAACGTCCCTCCCCGCTCTTAAAGGTTAATTCATAAATCTTTCCAGTCGTAACCATGACGAGGATATGCTGCCCTTTTTCATCTNTCCAGCNCCTGCCAGTTGATTCTACCCGCTGAACACTACCTTTCCAGGAGAAGTGCAGGGGGGTGATCAAGCCCTGNTCAGTAAATCGGACGGTAACTTCGATTGGATCCATATTTACCCATGATTGATTATAAAAAATACTAAAAATGGCAACTCTTTCATGCAAGCCCTCTTTGTAAATACTCCACCAGCAGGCTGAGGGATGCCTGGGCAGATTGCTGTTTAATCGCCAAGCGATCGCCCGACCAGAGGTAATGCCTGGAATATTCTTCTCGCTGAGAGCTAAGACCGATCCACACAGTTCCTACCGGTTTCTCAGGCGAGCCACCACCGGGTCCGGCGATCCCACTCACAGAAATTCCAATATCCGCCTCCAAAGCTGTGCGTATACCGCGCGCCATTTCTATCACAGTTTCTGAGCTAACAGCCCCATACTTCTCTATCGTCTCCCAACGTACCCCCAGCAGACGGGCTTTAGCTTCGTTGGCATAAGCTGTGACGCCACCTAGATAATAAGTGGAGGAGCCAGCCACATTGGTTATCAGGTGACCAATCAGACCACCCGTACACGATTCAGCGGTTACAAGCTTTAGCCCCCGTTTGGTTAATAACTCACCCACCAACACTTCAAGTGGTTTTTCCAATTCAGAACTCCCTTTAACCTAAAGTCACGCTACCTGGTTTGGCGCAATTATACAACACCCACAAGAAGTTACCGGATTAAGGGAGATTGAGTAACCCTCGCCAGCACCTTATCCCTTGCCTTCAACAGTGATAAAATCGAAGCCCGATGGATATATCTGAACATCTCCAGGGTATTCTGGATACCGCCCCACTTAAACCAGGCTGCTATCTCATGAAAGACGTGGATCGTAAAGTTATCTACGTCGGTAAGGCGGTTAATTTACGCAACCGCCTGCGCTCATATTTTCACACCAGCGCCCAGGAAGATCGGAAAACTCGCAAGCTGGTGAAGCATATTGCAGAGATCGAGTGGATTGTGGTCGGTTCTGAGCTCGAAGCCTTGATCCTGGAGATGAACCTGATCAAGAAGTATCGGCCCCACTACAACGTCCGGCTGGTCGATGATAAGAGTTATCCTTATATCAAAGTACATTGGAACGAACCCTTCCCCAAGCTGACGGTCACCCGTCAGATGGTGATGGATGGCTCACGTTATTACGGGCCCTACACCAGTGTATGGGCTGTTCACCAAACCCTGGACGTCCTGCGTCACATTTTCCCCTACCTGACCTGCGACCGGGTAATTACCGGGAAGGATGAACGAGCGTGTTTGTATTACGATATCAAGCTGTGCACCGCACCCTGTATCGGCATGATTGACCAGGCAGGTTACCGTCAGATGATCGATGACCTGGGTCAGTTTCTGGAAGGCCACACCGAGCCAATTGTCTCGCGGCTGCGACTCGAAATGGACCATGCTGCCGAGGAGCTACTCTTCGAGCGTGCCGCCACCCTGCGCAATCAGATCCAGGCTATCGAAAAAGTGGTGGAAAAGCAAAAAGTGGTTTCCAGCGATTACATCGACTCTGACGTGATTGCCATGGCACGCACGGATGGCGAAGCCTGCTTGCAGGTATTCTTCATCCGCAATGGCAAGCTGATTGGGCGTGAGTATTTCCTGATGGAAGGCGCCGAGGAAACACCCGACGCAGATGTAATTGCCGACTTCATCAAACAGTTTTATAACCAATCCCCGTCTGTGCCAGCCCAGGTTTTATTGCCCCAAGAGATTGAGGAGATGCAGATCATCCGCGAATGGCTGAAAACCAAGCGCGGTGGAAGTAAGGTGGAAATTCACATCCCACATGAAGGGCCCCAACAGGATTTGATCCGAATGGCGGCTGAGAACGCCAGTGCAACGCTTGAAGCCCTGGAAGCTCAATGGCACGCGGATACCCATCGTCAGGAGCAGAGCCTGGCTGAGCTTAAGACAGCCTTGAACCTGCCTGGCGTTCCCAATCGTATCGAGTGTTACGACATCTCGAACACCCAGGGTACGGCTGCAGTTGGCTCCATGGTGGTCTTTGGGCAGGGAGTGCCGAAGAAGAACCTTTACCGGCGCTTCAATATCCGCAGTGTGATCGGCCCGGACGATTTTGCCAGCATGGAGGAAGTGCTCACACGGCGTTTCAACCGCTGGAAAGCCGCCCAGGATCTGGCGGAAATCCCAGGAGAAAAACCTGACCCGGCATTTGCCATCCTACCCGACCTGTTGATTGTCGACGGAGGCAAAGGACAGCTTAGCCGCCTGGTGAAGGTGCTGGAGCAGTTTGAGCTGAGCGGGAAGTTCTTCGTTGCCGGGCTGGCAAAGCAGAATGAGGAATTATTCATCCCAGAAAGATCGGACCCCATTTTACTTCCTCGCCACTCGCAGGCATTATATCTGGTCCAGCGCGTGCGCGATGAAGCTCATCGCTTTGCCATTACCGCCCACCGCAACCGGCGTGATAAAGCCGGTGTGGCTTCTGTGCTGGATTCCATTCCAGGGATCGGACCCGCCAGACGTAAAGCTTTGCTGGCTCATTTCGGCGGTATTGATACTATCCGAGAGGCATCGGTTGAAGAGATAAAATCGGTAAAAGGTATGAACGAGAAATTAGCGCAATCCATAAAGGAGAATTTAGGATAACTTAAGGTCCGCTGGAGCAAATCCATCAGCATTTCTTATTTTTGGGGTTATAATCGGAATCCACTAAGGAGCAAGATATGGCAAAAAAGAAAGAACTTTCGAGAGGGCAGAAGCGAAGCCTGCGCACCCAGCAAATCGTGATGGGGGTGATTGGCGTGATGGTGATCCTGGCGATGATCCTGGGAATGATATCGCGTTAACTAATCAAAGGGGAACCAGATCAGAGAATGCTGAATTGCTTTCCGATTCTGGAAACATGATTTTCGATGAAGTTGCCCCTATCATTCTTAAACTCGGCTAACCATATTTACGTTCCATCACAAGACATTTCTTAAACAAAAAGTGGGCGGTCCCATAGACCGCCCACAATCTGTTATATATAATCTAGAATAATCCCACCACGCGCCCGGTTTCAAGATCCAGGTCTACATCATAAAATACAGGTCGGGTCGGTAAGCCCGGCATGGTGCGCATCTCACCCAGCAACGGGTACAGGAAGCCAGCACCTACCGAGGCGCGGATATCGCGGATGGGGATTTTATACCCCTTGGGGACACCCTTCAGGCTGGGGTCATGGCTCAGGCTGAGGTGTGTCTTTGCCATGCACAATGGAAGCTTATCAAATCCGAGGCGAGTATAGAGCTCGATCTTCTTTTCAGCTTCCGGTGAATATTCCACTCCATCTGCACCATAGATTTGAGTGCAAATGGTCTCAATCTTCTCTTTGATCGACAGCTCGAGCGGATACAAGAATTTAAAATTAGTCGGTTTTTCAGCCGCCTTGATGACTGCTTCACCCAGCTTGACCGCGCCTTTACCACCCTCCATCCAATGACGGCAGACGACCGCGTCTTCTGCACCGGCTTCAACGGCTGCTTTGCGGATAAGCTCCACTTCGGCCTCAGTATCATCCTTGAATGAGTTGACCGCCACCACCACATTCACCCCGTACTTCTTGGCGTTGCGTATGTGGTGTTGCATATTCCCCAAACCAGCCCGCAGCAGGTCCAGGTTCTCGGTCGTGTAGGCGTAATCCAATGGTTTCCCTGCTACGACCCTGGGTCCGCCACCATGCATCTTCAACGCACGCACCGTCGCCACCAATACTACCACCTGTGGGATCAGTCCTGAGGTGCGGCATTTAATGTCAAAAAATTTCTCCATACCAATATCAGCACCAAAACCGGATTCAGTGACCACATAATCCGCTAGCTTGAGGGCGATTCGGTCGGCAATAATCGAGTTCTGCCCGTGGGCAATATTGGCGAAAGGTCCCGCGTGGACGAAAACCGGGGTGCCTTCCAATGACTGCATCAGGTTGGGCATGATGGCATCCTTCATCAGGACGGTCATTGCCCCTGCCACTCCCAGGTCTTCTGCGGTGACAGCTTCACCAGCCTTGCTGGTACCAATCACAATACGTCCCATGCGGTCGCGCATGTCTGCCAGATCTTTGGTAAGCGCCAGGATCGCCATGATTTCGCTGGCGACGGTGATATCGAAACCGGTCTGGCGTTCATTGCCGGCTTCTTCCGGACCTTGCCCAATCGTAATGGTACGTAGTAAGCGGTCGTTGGTATCCACTACACGCCGGAAGGTGACATTGTCTGGGTCGATATCCAACCGGGCGAAGCGCTTGCGTTCTTCAGGGGTTAGCTCGTTCGGATCGGTCTTATTGATTCCCAATTTCTTTAACCGGCGCAGCATGGAAATGGAGAACCGGCGATTGCCCTGCTTATCTTGTGGACACAAGGCGTTGAACAGCTTCTCATCGTCAGGTGTGGCTTTCTCATGTAGCATGCGGGCATCAATTGCCGCAGCCAGCAGGTTGTTTGCCGCTGTAATGGCATGGATATCGCCAGTCAGGTGTAAGTTGAAATCCTCCATGGGGACCACCTGGCTGTACCCCCCACCCGCTGCGCCACCCTTGATGCCAAAGGTCGGACCTTGTGAAGGCTGGCGGATGCAGGTGAACACCTTTTTGCCCAGGAACGCTCCCAGCGCCTGGCTTAAGCCCATCATGGTCGTGCTCTTACCCTCTCCGAGTGGGGTTGGGGTGATCGCGGTGACGTCAATATATTTACCATCCGGTACATTCTTGAGGCGCTCGAGCACACTCAGGCGCACCTTGGCTTTATACTCACCGTGATACTCAAGCTCTTCGGGCAGAAGACCAACTTCTTCCGCAATCATGGAGACGGGTTTAAGCTTGGCTTCCTGTGCAATCTCGATATCCGACGGGACTGGGAAGCGGAGATTCAACTTTGATGGGGTGAATCTACGTGAACCACCTTTAGGACTCATAACAAAACTCCTCCTTATTGTATTATGTTGGTAAATTTACGGTATGCAGCCATTGTATTTTTACAAAAAAATCCCCCGAATGCAAGGGACGCTTATCCCCTCTATATGTGCCAAGTGTCACAAATTGGTCAGCGATTTAACCAGATAGTACTCTCCGCGCTCAAACCCACGCTCAAGATAATAGTGCCTTGTCCCCACGGCAGCTATGACTGCCAGGCGCTTGAACCCATGTTGTTGGGCAATTGCCTCGGCGTGTTGGAGCAGGGCACTACCCAGACCAGCATGTTGGGCAGCACCATTCTGCTCTGCGCCAACCGCCAACGCTTGACCAAACACATGCACCTCGCGTATTATGGCAGCCTCGGATAGGTCATCCAACCTCGTGAAAGGAGTTGCTTCACCAGGAAGAGACAAACGTAGAAAACCCGCCAGCAAGTCATCTGGGGTGACGAAGGAAAGGAAATGCTCCTGTGCTCCTCCAGCTGCATAAACCAGGTCTTCCAGACGTAAATCTTCCGCCTGGACGGATTGTTTTCTCACTTCACGGCAGCGGATGCATTGGCAGCGGGTCCCTCGGCGCTTCAATTCTGCCTGTACGTCCAGGCGCAGGCTGGTACGCTTATTGCCTTCCACCACATTTACCGAGGGGATATCACGCACCACCCGGTTAACCCGGCAGTAGCGTGGGATGGTTGGTTTGATGTCGGCAATCAGCCCTATCAGCTCTTCGGTAGTATAGGGGGTATATTCACCACGCAGCCAGTAGTCGTTTAGGTCGCTGTTCTTCAGCAGCTGAGTTGGGTAGATCTTGATCTCATCCGGGCATAGGTCATCCCATAAGTGGGGGAAATCCATCCGGTCAGAATCGAGGCTCGCCCCCAGCAGGTTGGGCATCCAGTGTAGCACGATCTTGAACCCGGCTGCCCTGAGTAATGCCACCGCCCTGCGCGTATCCGCCACGCTGTGGCCGCGCTGGTTCAATTGCAGGATACGGTCATCCAGGCTCTGCGCCCCCATCTGCACCTTAGTCACCCCCAGGCTGCGCAGCCACCGTAGCTCTGCAGGTGTAATATCTAACGGGCGGGTCTCAATGACCAATCCCACATTACGGCAGCCAGCCGTTTCATTCAGCATTTGCGCCTCTCCGAGGCTGGCAGACTCGGCATGATTCAGGGCATCAAAGCATCGTTTTATATACCATTCGTGGTAATCCCTGCGGTAGGCGCACCACGAGCCACCCAGGATAAGCAGCTCCACTTTATCGGTTGGGTGCCCAACAGCTTCCAGAGCTTGCAGGCGGCTCTCCACCTGCCCATAAGGGTCAAAGTCATGCTCCAATCCACGCCGGGCACCTGGCTCGTCGGGCAGGTAGCTCTTTGGCATGCGCACGTCCGTCGGGCAGAAAATGCATTTACCCGGACAGGGATAGGGCTTGGTCAGCACAGTCACCGTGGTTACCCCCGAGAGCGTGCGGATTGGTTTCATGCGGATGCGCTCAAGGACGCCTGGGTCAGGCGCCCATTCACCCGTCTCGACCATTTGCCGGTAAGCTGCCACCAGCACATGTTTGGCGAGGTAGCCTCCCTCAGGGTTGGGATGCCTTCTGAGCGCTTTCTCCACAGTCGCCCCGCGTTGAACTTCCTCCAGCACCAGCCGTGCCTGGAGCAACATTTCGGACGTATACTGTCGCGACTTGAACCAATCCTCTCGTTGCATGCTTATACTTTTCGACCTACAAGCTGATTAAGCTATAATACTTGCGTGAATCCTACCACGCTTTCATGCCTGCTCGAGCTCAACCGAGGATTTTACCAGACCTTCGCTCTGCAGTTCTCCGCCACGCGCCAGCGCCTGCAACCCGGGGTGAAGCGCGTCCTGGAACAGATAAAGGCCACTGAAAAGCTGCTTGACATAGGCTGCGGTAATGGTGAGCTGGCGCGCCAGCTTACCCGCCGGGGTTACACAGGTCTCTACACGGGTGTGGATTTCTCGTCCAATTTGCTCCAGCAGGCTACTGCCGGCCTTCCATCCAATTTCCATTTTCTCCAGGCTGACCTGTCTGGCTCGGATTGGGATGCCTCCCTTCATGGTGAAAAATATGATGCTATCCTGGCTTATGCTGTTCTTCATCACCTGCCCGGAACAGAGCTGCGCATGCGGGTATTAAGCAAAGTAAGGTCATTGCTTCTGCAAGGGGGGCGCTTCGTCCATTCGGAGTGGCAGTTTCTCAACAGCCCGCGCCTCAGAAGCAGAGTCCAGCCCTGGGAAGCGATAGGCTTATCCACAAGCGATGTCGACCCGGATGATTACCTGCTGGATTGGCGCCGAGGAGGACAGGGTTTACGTTATGTGCATCATTTTTCAGAAAGCGAGTTGGAGCGGCTGGCTGAAGCGGCCGGCTTTAAGGTCATACAGAGCTTCCTTTCAGATGGCGAAAACGGCCGCCTGGGGCTGTACCAGGTGTGGCAAATTGAGGATTAAAGGTATTTGTAATAAGTGCTCTCTAAGACAAAGGAATTTAGTCTATTAAGGTTGGAGATTGCTTCTCACTCACTACGTTCGAGACAAGGGCCGCCAAGAGCGCTCCTCGCAATGACAATTGACCGGATGTCATTGTAAAATGATCCTCTCCCACCTATGAAGTCTTCTCCATAAATACCCTGGTACATTCTCTTGTCATTCTCTATAAAGGCAATGATTTTCAGGGTGGGTATCGCAACTACCTCCCACCTCAATCTGATCAGGATTAAACATTCCAGTAATATTGTCCACCCCAACGGGCATACTTTAATGCTAGAATAGAAACATCAACTGCGTACAGGAGGCACTTCCACATGGATAACAAAATAGATCGTGAACTGCTCCAGCAACTTCATGATGAGATCAATAATACCCAGACAGTTGACGAAAAAGGCGAAGAGTTACTGCGGGACCTTGACGGGGATATTCGCGCGTTACTCGAGAGGTCAGAGGAGCATCCCACGCAGATACGTCCATCCATTGTTCACACCCTGGAAAGCACTCTCGATCATTTTGAAATCACCCACCCTGAGCTGACCGCGCTGGTCTCCAAGCTGCTGGATACATTGAGCAACATCGGTATCTGATCTGACCGAAATTCAGATTTCCCAACCTGTCAGGAGTACACCATGAAATTCGCAGCCGCACTACCCTACGGCAGCGCCCGCGCAGCTTCTAATCTCGCCATGATCGCCGAAGAAACCGGCTGGGACGGCATCTTTCTCGGGGATGCCATCTGGTGCGAAGACCCGATGATGTGCCTGGCAGCTGCCGCTATGGTAACCACCCGCCTCCGTCTGGGTACGATGGTCGTGCCCGTCCCATTACGCCGCCCATGGAAGCTGGCAAGCGAAGCCATCGCCCTGGACCATCTCTCGGATGGGCGTTTGACACTGGGTTTAGGCGCCGGCGCAGTCTGGATGGATTGGCAGGCTTTTCCGGACGAACCGACTGAACCCAAAACCCGGGCTGAGATGCTCGACGAGACCATCGACATTCTTGACCTGCTCTTCCAACGCAAGCCGTTCGATTACGATGGTAAGCATTACCATCTCAAGCTGACCTTATTGGACGAGAGCTACTACCCACCTAAACCCGTGCAACAGCCACGCGTCCCCATCTGGGTGCCGGGTATCTGGCCACGAATGAAGTCCATGCGACGCCTGCTCAAATGTGATGGGCTCTTCCCGCAAAAGATGAATTCAAATAGCGAGTTCGAGGAGGTAACCCCTGACGACCTACGCCAGATGAAAGTCTACATTGACACGAACCGGACATTGACCACACCCTTTGATGTTGTGGTCGAAGGGAAAACGGGTGAGCTCGATCCGGTGCAGGTAAAAGATATGCTGCAGGAGTGGGTGGATGCCGGCGCCACCTGGTGGGTGGAAGGCTTGTGGGAAGCCACACAGGAGCAAGCCGCTGACCGCCTGCGCCAGGGTCCGCCGAGGATTATTTGAGCGATGGTTAATGGGGTAATAGGTTTGAAAAACAGTCATCTTCACTCCATTTTAATGGATTCTCCAGGGATTTTTCATTCCATATGATGTGGTCATAATATCGCCTGGGCCAGGCAAAATCCAAGTATCCCACTGCCCGACGGAGTTTTGTGCACCTTTTATGCTTTTTACTCCAGTTTGGCTTATTTATCATTCGTGGCATGTTTTTCTACTATAAACTATCTTTTCCTGTAAACATATTTAAAAACTTGACTCTATTAGCTAATGCCTAACTTGTCTCAAGCGTTNGCCTTGAGATTGCTAATCGCCAAATTCCATGCTAACATTAACCCATGCGCACCCTGGTCATTTCTGATATCCACGCCAACCTGGCTGCTCTAGAAGCAGTCCTGTCTGATGCTGAACATTCAAACTCTGGTAAATTCGAAGCTGTTTGGTGCCTGGGAGACCTGGTCGGTTATGGACCAAACCCCAATGAATGCGTTGAACGCATCGCCCAACTTCCCAACCTGCAGTGCGTCCTTGGCAACCATGATGCCGCTGCGGTGGGCAAGATCGAAGTGGATGCTTTCAATCCGGATGCCCGCAAGACGGTCTTGTGGACTCAAGGCACACTCACCCCTGCCAATATGGAATATCTTGCCAGCCTGCCAGAGCGTGTGGATCTCGAATATATCACCCTGGTTCACGGGAGCCCTTTCCGCCCCATATGGGAATATCTTTTAGATACCCGCACAGCCACCATCAGTTTTGAATTCTTTGAAACCCCCTACTGTTTTGTGGGTCATACCCATCTGCCCGTTTTGTATTACCTGCCTGATACCCGGGTCATCGCTCAACTGATCGTACCCGAGCACGTTTCACAGATGACTCTGGCACCACGCTCCATCATCAATCCGGGCTCGGTTGGTCAACCGCGCGACCGTGACCCGCGCGCCGCTTATGCCATCCTTGACCTGACAGACTATACCTGGGAATGGCATCGGGTTGANTACGATATCCAAAGCGTCCAGGAAAGGATGGCCTTGGAAAAATTGCCTGAGCGCCATATCGCACGCTTATCCGCTGGATGGTAGGATGGCGCAAGATATTTTGTAGATTGGGAACAATCCATTCGGCGGGGGCGTTTATAAGCTAGGAATTAATTCAAGGAGGAACTCATGATAAAAAAATTATCTTTCGCCCTGATTATCTTATCGTTGTTATTAGGAGCCTGTGCTGGTTCTAGCCGTAACTTGCAATCAGAAGGACGTACGGATGTAGTTACAGAGATGATGCAAGTCGAAGCCCCAGCCCAAGCAGAAATGCCAGCCTCAATCGCTGCAGGTGATAAAGGAGCCTACGCCCAGAACCAAACGGCTACAACAACCGACCGGTTGGTGATCAAAAACGGCGCGTTGTCCATGTCTGTAAAAGACCCCCTCGTGTCAAGGGATAATATTGCGCATCTGGCTGAAGCGATGGGTGGGTTTGTCGTTTCGGCAGAAATGTACCAACAAACACTCAACAATGGTGTCCAGGTACCCCAGGTATCCATGACTATTCGCGTGCCTGCCGAACGGTTGGATGAGGCCTTAGCTGCTATCAAAGCCGAGACTGACCAACCGATCATCAATGAGAACCTGTCCAGCCAGGATGTGACCGCCGAATACACCGACCTGAACTCAAGGTTGATCAACCTGCAGGCAGCTGAGAAACAGTTGCAGGAGATTATGGGTAGCGCTAATAGGACGGAGGATGTGCTGGCAGTATATTCACAGCTTGTGTCGGTACGCGAGCAAATCGAGGTGATCAAGGGTCAGATGAAGTATTACGAACAGTCAGCAAAACTTTCTTCGATCAGCATTCAGCTACTCGCCAATGCTGCAGTTCAGCCCATCACCATCGCTGGATGGCAACCTGCTGGCATTGCTAAGGAAGCTTTACTATCCCTGATCCATACAATGCAGTCACTGGCTGGTTTTGGTATCAGGTTCGTTATTTATTACCTGCCGGTCTTACTGGTCATCTGCTTGCCTTTTGCGCTGATCATATGGGCAATTGTGAGTTTCGTGAATAGAAGGAAAAAGGCAAAGAAAGCTCTGCCTCCTGAACCACAGGCATAATTGAGCGGCATAATAGAATGAGCTGTTCGAGTTGTAACCACGGACAGCTCATTTATTTTAATTTGTAGAAGTATGATTTTTAGTGTTATCTGATCCCGAAAAGTCCTGCGCAGATTATCGCAGCTTTAACACCTGACCCGGACGGACAAGGTACGGGGGATCAAGGTTATTCAGTTTTACCAGCTGATGCCAATCCACCCCGATGCTCTTACAAAAACCAGGCAGGGTGGTTGAGATACGCACGATGACCGAGTCGTCAGGCTCTGGCAAGCCAGGTGTCGGTGCCCCAGAGGAGCTACTCAAAGCAGAATAATTGTGCTGTACCATTGGCAGATGTATCTGGAAGTAAACGATCTTATTATTGGAAGGAGGCTTAACATTCTCGGTCTTGAGCGCAGGCTTGGCTTCAGGCACTGGCGCTGGCTCTTCTCCGCCAGGTAATTGCAACACCTGTCCGGTGAAAATTGTATAGGGATATGCAATCAAGTTCAGCTGGGCAAGCTCCTGCCAGGTGGTGCCAAATCTCTCCGCCAGTTCCACAAGATAATCACCAGGCTGAACAGTATATGATTCAGCATGTGATTCAATCTTCGTCGGTTCGCTATTACTGGAAACCTCTAGGAAGCCAAATACTGCCATGTTACCGAGCACTGCCCACGACTTCAGAAAGGTGCTCAGCATATAACTTTGATACCCCCCAGAATATGCGTCCACCACCTGAACCGTATCCGGGCCGTAACCTGTCAGGATCATGGTGTGCTCGTAAGCTGCCACCGTGGATGTGCTCCCATCCGGTGCTTCATATTCAACCGGTTTTCCACCCCACATTTGCCCAATGACCCACACGATCACCGGGTGACCCGCGTTAATTTCCCCGCGCAGATCATCCCAACTCAGGTCATGATGCGCCTCAGCCACCAACCCGAATTCCTGTAGGGTCTCCGCAACGGGACCAGCGTGAACACCGTACCCTTGCGGTGGAATAGTTCCCCAGGCATCGCTGGGATTGCCAACAAAACCCTCGTCCGGGTTATCTGAGCGTGGCAGGGCCTGCAGAAACTCACTTTCACCGATACTTAAACCCCAGAAGGCTGCCAAATCAACCGCTGAACGCGATTCGCAAGATAGTGAATAACCTTGTGCATGCCCAATCAATCCAGAGATTTCAGCGGAATCGGGCAGCGCTTCACCCCTGGCCGGAGAGGCGTGAATTAACGTAAACGAAATAACCAAAGCAAATATTCGAAATAACCGTTTCATTAGGCGCATGATCTATCACAACGGAAACAACTATCTGAC
>JGI11641J44799_10000110_pt1 | contig 21758 bp, 20 predicted proteins | sample WetSurSiteA1Bulk_FD_44799 | JGI IMG/M metagenome (IMG submission 44799) | reverse complement strand
AGCTCACGCTTTTATTCTACGGTGTAAGCTCCTCTTCTTTATCCCGGCAACGAATAGGGTTTTTCAACCACTATCTCGATGTCGTGCAGTAACTCTTCAGCCAGTATAAAGACAATTACCTGGCTAATAAATTATTGAGCAGTCGGGGATTTATCCACCGCCGACTGCTCGGTTTNCTTGACAAAACCTGTTAGAGCTGATTCCAAGTGAGNCCTGNTATCACCTAATAATTGATCANCCGCGGTAGGCTCTTAGCCTGAGCAACCCAGCTCTCCACCAGAGATAAATCAGGCAGGCGGCGTACCATCTTCTTTTCTGNGTTGGTGGCTGCCATTTTTTCCAGGAGATTNGCCGGGACACGTTGAGCAAGTTCTAGAACAGTATCGACACCTGCGACTTCTAGTAGCTCGGCATATTCCTGTCCAATCCCATTGATGCGGTATAGATCCGCCATATTTACCCATCGAAGCAACAGTTTTTCACTGATGCCCGTCTTATTGACAATTTCTTTGCGACCTTGTACGGTGGAGCCTTTTTCAAGCAATTCATCAACGTCCTTAATGCCAGCTTGGCGTAATTCCTGGCGGTATACGTCACCTATGCCCTCGATGTATTTCAACCCTTTTGGGTTGGGTACTTCCATTTTTTCCGCTAAGGAGGCCATAATCTGTTTATCGTCAAGCAGTTTCTCTACATTAGCCAAGTCTCCAATAACATTCTGCGAGATGACAATGACACCCTGGAAGTTGTGTACCCGCATGGCATCTACAGCTTTCCGCCAATCAGCCCGCTCGACCAGCAATGCCACNGCGGATTCACTTGGAGTCATCTTCTCCCCAAATTCATTCAGTAAGTTGTCTTTGATTCCCTGGCCGAGCATCGCAAACGCTGTACCAGCGAGNGCACCATTCATATCCCAACTCGCAGATCCAAACAGATCTGCGAAGATGATGCCAATCAAACCACCATTCAAAAAACCCTTNGCGGCTAAATCGTCCTGCGTTCGGTGGAGTGCAAGCTCACCCATCTCGGTCTTCGTTACTGCAACTGCGTCTTTGAGGCTAACAATTTTCTTCTGCATNAGTTCTCTTAGCGCAGCAAGAGCCTCGATTGCTGTATCTGCCTTAGGGTATTTAATGATAATAAAGATATATTTTTCTGACATTTTCTCTCCTTTATTTATCTAAAATGGATAATGGCTAGATTGTTTTCAATCATCAAATCAAAGGAATGCTTCGAGCCAGGGGATTCAGCAGCCCAGACCAGAAGACAGTTGTGTATCATCCTCCACTCGAGGCGACTTATTTTAGTGTTGAGTATTCCAATTTAGCTTAGGCTGTCCCTCCTTCGTCGCTTCAAGTACCCTATAGATCCAATCTCGGAATTTCCCTTTATAGGATGGGGTGCCATACCGGGCTAAACCCACTACCGCAAGATCTATAGTTTAAAAGCATTTTTTTACCCGATATATATTGAAATAATGTGTCTATTTATTATATCTAATCGGAGGTTTATTATCAATAAGTCCCCGTTTTCCTCACAATGTTACCTAAATAACCCCATTGCACAAGCAAGGAAAGATGGGTGGCAACCCCGTTCAGAGGGGAAATGCCTACATTTACTTATGGATCATTATTTATAACAATTCATCCAAAAGATCCATCATTTCCTTGTCACCCCCTGCTGGAGGCATCCAGTCCACCTGGATTACGTCCACATCCTGCTCCTCCAGGCTTTTTGCAAACTTGCTCAAGCCAACGTTCACGACCACGAGTGGTTCTGTTAGAAGTTTTGTAATTTTCGTCTCCATGCCTAACTTTGCCCCTTTCCCAATAACCAGCAACAGGCAGCTGTAGCTTGGGCGTTGCTGTCATAGACCAGAACGCCTGCGTCATGTAGCATCTTCACCTGAAAGTTCAGGTCTTGGAGGTCACCCTTTGTTCCGCAAATCGATGCCACAATTGTAAGCGACCCTCCATGTTGTTTATAAACGCGTTTCGCTTCGTCAATTGCATCCACTAACTCGCCGACTGGATCCATGGAGGCATTGTAACCCAGGATAAAATCCAGATAGAGGACAGCCATCTGCGGGTCATGGCTTTCGGTAATTATCCTTTGCCGGCGCATCGTTCCATCTATCATCGGATGGGGTTTCCCAACCATATAAAACTCGTCGCCCATATCAACCAGGGAATGCTGGATACTCTTATCAGGATGCTTGAGCTTGTTCTTGGGGTCCAAGGGATTATTGGAATATACGGTTATCCCTGCTTCCCGCATGATCTGCTGTGATTGGTAGCAGAAGGTGCCACCTGCCAGGATGCCACGCAGGTACTTCTGCTCTGAAGCCCAGCCTGCCTTTTCCTCGGACAAGCGCTTCAAGTCTTCTGGAGATAAGCCCGCATCCAGTGGAGTCGGATTACCAGACATATTTATTGCCAACCTGACGGCTTCATCGATCGTTCGGGCAGGTTTAAGATTCTTCCTCCCGGAAACATCGCCTGGCTCAACCCCGAGAAAGCAGCCGATTACTGGTTTTTGACACAAGTCGAATTTCTCTAATAAGTTTTTGAGTGTGGCGGTCCCAGGTGGCTTGGAGATAATCGCAATGACTTGGGTATTTACATCCTCCTCGAGCGCCTCTAAAGCAGCGAGGGTGGTCAAGCCGCCGATCTGATCTGAAATGTCATGGCTACCGGTCCCGATGGCATGGGAAATCCCATAGCCGTAATTGTGGACTTGAGCTGTGAATTCCTGCAGGCCTGTCCCAGCGGCCCCGATTGCCCCAATGCCACCCTTTCGAATGACATTGGTAAAACCAATCCCGACCCCACCGATCAAGCTGGTTCCACAATCGGGTCCCATCACCAGCAATCCCCTTTGTTTTGCTAGTTGTTTGAGCTTGAGCTCATCGTCAATCGAAACATTACTGCTGAATATGAAGACATTCAGCCCTGCATTCAGGGCTTTCCGGGCTTCCCGAGCAGCATACTCCCCTGGGACTGAGATCACCACCAGGTCGGCATTGCTTTTAGCTGCTAAACCGTCTTCCAATGTGTGCAGCAGTGAAACCGGAACCTCCGCTTGAATAGCATTCAACCAGACATCCATGTTATCCAGGACCTGATTGACAATAAATGTTGAATCCGCAATGACTGCCACGATTAAATCATTAGGCTGGGCTGCATCGATATCAGCACCCTGGATGCCAATATCAGCTAATAGTTGCTTATTGGCTGGACTGCCCATGAGTACTGCAGTCTGCTGGATACCCTGCATCTTCAAGATACGAGCATTGACGCTCATCAGGAAGACAGAGTCGTAATATTGGTTTTTTCGAATGACGAATCCGGATGACATAATCAATCCTCTATTTCGATTTTCTATTTACGCACATCATATCTACGCCCGAATGCAATCAACGCCTTCTTGAAGCATTCCAGGGGGGCACGCACCATCCCAGCGCCAATCTTAGGGTAGCCGGGATCTTTATGGGCAATGGCGGTGTCGATGATAGGTGTAATACCCGTCTGCACCACTTTACGAATATCGATCCCGAGCGGGGCGCCTGCAAAACCAAGCGCGGGCATGCGATATGTCGGGTGCTTGGTGACTGTGATCTTGCTCATCTCACGCGAATAAACCAGGGCTTGCTCAGGAGTGCCACCAACCAGGCTGAGGATTCCAGGTGCACCACCGATGGTGAAGCCTCCCCAACCGACTGTCTCCGTAATCGCCGAATCACCCATATCCAATCCTGCATCGTGCTCAGTATATCCAGGAATATACAACCCATCCACCTTTGGCGCAGGAGCCGTAAACCATTCATCACCAAGCGAACTCACCCGAATCCCAAATTCAACTCCGTTTCGGCACATGGCAGTAACCACGGTACTGTAATCGACGCCCATGACCGGGTCAGCAATGGCTTTACCACACGCCATGGCGATCCCAAGGAAAATCAAATCGTGATTGGTGACATACTTGAGTGTCCACAACAGCTTGTCTTTTTGTAGATCGGTTTGAGCCATTGCCACCGCCATGACATTCGCAAAAAGGCTTGAAGCAGCGGTGTGCCGGTTGTGAAGTTCATCGCCCATCTGTAATGCCTTGGTAATTATCTGTTTAAGTTCCAGCCCACCTATGGTCAATAAAGCCTTACGCAAGGTTGGCGCCCAGACATCCCGCCACAGGGTGAGACCTTTGAGGGCTTCCTGGCTGTAATCCCCAAATTGCTGGTTTCCTTCAACCTGCCGGCAATATGCTCGATTTCCAAAAGCCTTGTTCTCAACCACCCAGACCGGTGCAGACGGAGAGATGGTGCCAGCCATTGGCCCGACGGTATGGTGGTGGTGATTGGGCTCTAAATGAACCTCTCCTTTATTCAATATATTTTTAGCTCCATCAACACTGGTTGCCCAACCCTCATACAGTACTTGACCGATGATTGCACCTCTCTGGGCTCCGCACATGTGTTGCCACTCAATCGGCGGTCCAGCATGAAGAACCATTTTTCCATTCAGCCCCGGGATCACCTCCCCCGCGGGTGCAATATCCACCAATATTGGATCACCCAGTCTAAGACGGTTGGCGGCTTCTTCATTAGCTTGTTCTATCTTCTGTTTGATATCCATTGGACTTCCTTTTATATCATACAAGATTTTTGCCTTGAATGCTTTTAAGCAAAAGTGGCGCTCATTCCGGCCAGGAACCCACTCAACAAATCCCAGCCGGTCGAGTGACCTAAAGATATGAGTTTCTCCACATGGAGATAGAGTTCATCGACGGAATCTCCTTGCAATAAACCATTAACAAACTGGTGCAGGGGCTCAACCGAGTGACCATCAGCATGATCATTCAAAATTGTGTGGCTGATCAGGTTAGTGAGAGATTGTGATTGATGGATGAAATTTGAATAAATGCCAATGGGTATAACCACAGCATGTGGATAATAATGATATACAAGCTGCATTGAGAAAAAGAATCCACCCAAAAAATCATCCCCAGACGGTGTCAGGCCTTCACCAAACCCGACCAATGACTTTCCTTGGGCGATGATAAGACTTGCATCGTTTTCTACTGCTGCTAAGATAATCCCATTCACAAAAGGCCAGGCTTTCTTAGAAAGAACGCTCTTTTGCTCGATCTCCGCTGCTCCAACTTGATGATCTCTCGATTGTAAGATTGGGTTGATCAAGTCACCCAGACCGGAGGGTTTTTGATGCGCCAATAATCGGTCAGCTACAATCGTGAGGGCTTCAGATAATCTAGATATGGGAAGGATCTGGTTTGTAGATACCGTTGGTGACACCCACACTATAGCATGTTGAAAATCCAATATATCTCCACAACTGGTTATCAAATGATAACCAACTACCTCGTAACTACTGCCTGCATTCAACCGGGGTATTGAAGTAGTTAACTGCATCGCCCTTTGGTGCATGGGGCTATCCGTTGAGATCAACCAACAGAGCTCGCCTTGTTCACTAAGCAAGTAAACAACGTCGGTCACGCTTGCCAGTACGGATCCCTTCTTTGCAGCGGCTAGAACACGAAAAGCGGCCTCCCCGACATTATGAAGCTTAAGAGGAGAATCATGACTTTGGGTATTCATCTTTTTGGAATTGGAGTACCGCCAATTATGACGGTACTCCAATAATACACAAAGCAAAAGACTTATTTGGGACTACCGACCACACCCATTACAAACCAATCCACCGAACCCATGGCGTCTTCAGAAAGAACTTCACCCTCAGCCACACGAACGGTTCCATCTTGATCAACAATTGGGCCGGCAAAGACAACCAGAGTACCTGCATCAATCTCGGCTTGCTTCTCTGCAACCANGTCTTGCACTTCCTGGGGCACTTTTGGTCCATAGGGGGCAATTGCCATACAACCATCAGCAAGGCCGCAACGCAGGAAGATTGGCGTCCAGGTACCATCCAAGACGGTGGAAGTTAACCAAGTTAATGTATCGCCAAGTGTATAGCCAGTGCCCGAAATCCAGTATTCGGGTGCGAACTGCTGTGCTGCGAGGGACTGGAAACCAATCGTGTATACACCCCGCGATTCAGCCGTTGAGAGAATGGTTGCCGGAGAATCGACATGCATGGTGATCACATCAGCACCTTGATTGATGAGTGAATTGGTCGCATCTGCATCCTTGGTAGCATCTCCCCAGGCAAAGGTATAGGTCACAAAGGTTTGGACATCTGGATTGACAGATTGGGCACCGAGCTCAAATGCGTTGACGAAAGTCAATGTCCAGCCCAGGGGAAACGCAGCCACGAAACCGAGTTTGTTGCTTTCGGTCATCATGCCAGCTGCGACACCCATCAAATACCAGCCATCAGGAGGTTCGCCAAAGAAGTTAGCAAAATTATCACCCATTTCCCAGCCACCGGCATGCTCAAAAATGACATCGGGATACTTTTTAGATAGGTCCAAAGCCGGGTACTGGTGATTAAATGCCGTAGGAATGATCAACTTTGCACCCTGGGAGATCATGTTTTCCATCGTTGTGGTCGCACCAGCTTCATCTGGCACGTTCTCGGCCTCAATGATCTCAACACATGCGATATTTTCCTTGATCGCCATCACGGCCTCATGCATAGCCTGGTTATAACCTGCATCGGTGACAGGTCCTCCATAAAGGGCACCAATAATCAGGCAGGGTCCCTCTTCAACCGGAGCTGTGGTGGGAACTTCAGTGGGCTCAGGCACCGTCGTGGGTTCTACAACCACCGTCGTAGCGGTTGGCAGGACGACTTCAGTCGGCGGAACTTCGGTAGCCACCGGGGCTACGGTCGTGGCTTGTGCGCAGGCAGATAGCAGCATAACTGAGCTGATAAATACTGCCAGCAAAGTATAAAGGTACTTGTTTTTCATTTCTACTTCTCCTTTTCTAAGATTAGTTCAAATTGGAATAGGCATAGTTCGTAATATTGCGAAGATTTTATGGCCTCTCCTCCTTTCCATAATAAGAGCACAGGCATTATTCACTGCCCTGGTAGACCCTTCCGAGGCTGGCGGGAGCGGAATGCTTTCGATTGCCTCCCCAGGCGATCAGCACGATCAAGGTNAGCAGATAAGGAATCGTNTCCAGCAGGAACGGTGAGATTTGGACACCACTGGATTGCAACAATAGCTGGAANGCCACCGCGGCACTAAAAATCAACGCACCTACGATAGCGCGTAAGGGGTGCCACTTGGAGAAAATTACCAGTGCAACGGCAATAAACCCACGACCAGCAGTCATATATTCAGTCCAGTTCATGGCATATGCGATTGCCAGTTGAGCAGCGCCCAACCCGGCCAGCATACCTCCAACAAATAGTGCCTGGTAGCGGATCAGGTGTGGGTTCCGCCCGGAGGCATAGGCGATATCCGCATTTTCACCCACTGCACGCAAGCCCAGTCCCCAGCGAGTACGAAACAGCAGCCACCAAACCAGGAATGCCATCGGTATGACCAGATAAATCAGGGGATCAAATTTAAACAAAGATGTGTATAAACGCGGTAGACCTTCAAGCCCTGGTAAAAGTAACCTGGGAAGGCTGTTGATCTTCGTGCCTACGAAGGATTTACCGATCAATGCGCTCAAACCGAAACCGAAGAACATCAAAGCCAAACCACTCGCCAGCTGGTTGGCTTTGCGGCTGATTACCAGATAACCAAGGATCATGTTCATCATGCCACCCGCCAGCACGGATACCAGAATACCCAAGTATGGGCTCCCTGTAAGTGATGTAACCGCGAAACCGGATGAAGCACTTACCAATAGCACTCCCTCCAAGCCGAGGTTGACAATCCCGGAGCGTTCGTCGATGACCTCTCCCAAGGTGGTGTAGAGCAGTGAGGTCCCAGAAAATATTGCGCTGGAGATAACTCCAAAGATTGCCAGTAGGGTCATACTTTTTTCCCTTTGATGAGATTCGGTCGAGCTAATACCACGAACAGGGTAAACGCTAAAAGAAGGTTAATGACTGAATATGGCACACCGCGCGTAAGCTGGAGTAAGTTACCTCCAGTGATGATGACTGATATCACGAATGACATGAGCAGGATCCCCAATGGTTCCCCACCTGCCAACCAGCTGACCATGAAGCCCATGTAACCAAGACTCAAGGAAAAATTCAACAACAACACCCCGTAAAACCCCGAGACTTGCGACATGCCTGCCAGACCGGCGATTGCTCCACCTATGCACATGACCACAATGAGATATTTCTTGAGCGGAATCCCGTTCCGGCGGGCAGCCTGGGCGTTGTTCCCAATGGCGCGCATTTCTAAACCCCAGCGGGTGTATTTCATGAACAACCAAAATAGCGCCAGCAAGATCAGTCCAATGACGAGACCAAGATGGATGCGCGTTCCAAAGAAGGTGGGTAACCTTGCGGCGGCAACAAAATTGGGTGTCTTTACTGTATCCATGGGTGAATGCCAGAAGCCAAAGATTAAAAAACCAATGATCTTCGGTGCAATCGGGTTTAAAAGCAGGGTGGTGATGGTCTCATTCACCAGACCAATGGATTTGAGGTAACCCGGGACGAATGCCCACAACGCACCCCCCAGCATGCCCAGGATGATCATGATTGGTAATAAGAGCCAGGCAGGCAAGCTGGAGAAAGTGAGCGCCCCAAAAGTTGCAAAAGCTGCTCCAATGTAAAGCTGACCCTCTCCACCGACGTTGATCAAGCCCACCCTGGCAGGTAAGGCTACAGCCAGAGCAGTGAGCAGCATGGGAATCATGGCTACAAGAACCTCAGAAAACCCGTAGGCACTGCCCAGCGTGTAGGTGAAGATATCTTTGTAGGATTGCAGCGGATCTTTTCCGGAAATTAATAGGATGATCCCAAACAGCAGGAATGCCAGTAAGATCATGAATAAGTAGCGGATTACCAGAATAATCGTTTTATTCTGTAGAATGGGAAAGCGAGGCGCAATCTCACTGGTTTTCAACATGCTCAACCTTTGAACCGGTCATGAGATGGCCAATCTCGTAAACATTGGTATCTTCTGGTTTAAAGTTGCCAACAATTTTCCCAGCATAAAGAATAATCAGCCAGTCGGAGAGGGCGAACAATTCTTCCAGGTCTTCCGAAATCAAGAGCACACCAGCTCCATTATCGCGTGCCTGGACCAACGCCTGCCGGGCTGCAATTGCGCTCTGCACATCCAACCCCCGCGTGAGATAGGAGGCAATGATCAAGTGCGGCTCATCAATCAATTCTCGTGCCACAACCATTCGTTGCAGATTTCCTCCCGATAGTGAACGGGCTAAAATGTACAGCGGAAATGAAAAGCCCAGTTTCTTAGTTGAGCGGTCGACATCCATCCGGACAGCCTGCCAGTCAATGTTCAATCCACCCAACCTGGCATATTTCATCGTTCGAGTGATAGCCATGTTTTGTAAAACAGTCATAAACGGTGCAATCGACATGGTGAGTGGGTTTTCAGGGATGAAGGCAACTCCACTAAAGCGTGCCTCTTGAACGGACTTGTCGGTGAAATCCTCGCCAAAGATGAACTTTTTTCCATGCGAGCAATGGATTAATCCCATGGTGACGTCCCCCAGCTCCTTCTGGCCATTCCCAGACACGCCTGCCACTCCCACGATCTCACCTGGATTAACTTTCAAGTCGATGCCTTTTAAGCCGGTTTCCAAACCTTCTGCATGCGTCGAGACATCTCTTAATTCCAATAATGGTGAAACTTTCTCCGTTGAGACTTTTTTGGGTACCACTATAGGTGCGCCAAGTTTTTTCTCGAACATTAGAGAGATGAGACCTTCTTCTTTAGCCTCAGAACGAATAAGTGTTCCCGCTACCTTACCGGTACGAAGGACGGTGATACGGTCGGCACACTCCAAAACCTCTCTCAGTTTGTGAGTGATCAAGACAATAGCATATCCATCCTTTTTCAAGGTGTCTATCACTTTGAAAAGTGCTTGAACTTCATGCGGTGCGAGCACACGCGTTGGTTCATCCAGGATGAGCAGTCGTGCGTCTGCCAACAGCAGCTTAAGGATCTCAACCTTTTGAAGCTCGCCGATGGAGAGTTGAGCTACCAAAGCGTTGGGGTTTACATCCAGGCCATACCGTCCGGAAACCTCCTGAATGCGTTGATTGATCCCCTTTACATCCAACACAGCTGGGAGCCGCGGGAGAAACAAAGCTAAATTTTCCATCACACTGAGGGCAGGGATCAACGAAAAATCCTGAAAGACCATCCCGATTTGAATGGCACGTGCATCATGAGGGCTTTGAATCATGACGGGTTGTTCGTTAACTAGAATTTGACCGGAATCCAACCGATAAAATCCATATAAGATTTTCATCAAAGTGCTCTTACCAGCGCCATTCTCACCCAGCAGTGCATGCACTTCAGACGCATAAATGTCCAGGTCGATCTGGTCATTAGCCAAAACGCCGGGAAATGCTTTGGTAATCCCGCGCATTGAAACAACGTTCAAAGGGGAGGAGCCTGGATCAGGTGATTTGAGCATAAATCCTTTTTCGTTAGATATACGAATATAATCCCACCTAAACGGATTCTAGATGTGGATTATTCTTTATAATAGATGAATAACAAATAATATTTAAGCGTGTATATTGGGGGTTTTTATGAATGCTTCTATGCGGAACAAGTACGCAATACGCCTCCGTATTAACTACGGAGGCGCGTTGATCAAGGAGGAGATGTGACGGGTGGAACTATTCGATCATGCCATGCTGACGGGCATATCTCACCAATTCAAGTCGGCTATGCAATCCCAGCTTGTCGGAAATATTCGCCCGATGCCCTTCAACCGTCCGGATACTGATATTAAGGTGTTCACCAATCTGGCGATTCGTGTATCCTTCGACAATCAATATGAGGATCTCCGTTTCGCGTGGTGTGAGCGACTCCACCGGAGTTTCTTGTTGTGGAGGTACTGGCTTGGGTTCGCCCAATAATAACCTGAGCATGGAGGGATCCACATAAATATCTCCGCGCAGGATTATCTGGATGGCAGAGATCAACTCTAGCTCAGCGGCGCGCTTGAGAATATAACCTGATGCCCCAGCCTTTATTGCCTCTTTTAACATCGCCTCATCCTCATGCAATGTCAGGATCAAGATTTGAAGGTTGGGATAATTTTGCTTAAGCCTGCGGGTGACCGAAATGCCATCCAGATCTGGCATGCTGATATCAAGGACCAGGACGTCCGGTTGGTTCTTCTCGACTAGCTCGATGGCTTCGTAACCACCCGCAGCCTCCCCGATCAAATCCAATCCAATCTCGTCATGAATCAGGGCACGCAGTCCGCCCCGGACGATAGCATGATCATCTGCGATAACCACCCTAGCCATGGTCGGGAATCTCCGCCTTAATGGTTGTGCCTTTTCCGGGTGAACTTTCAATCATGAAGGTCCCATTGAGCATTTCAACCCGCTCCCGCATTCCAAATAGACCGAGGTGATCTTCTGTGCCCATTGAAGCGGGTATAAATCCTATCCCATCATCTTCAACGATCAAGGCCACATGTTGATTATGCAGGCTTAATAAAATATCAACATGTTTCGCCTGTGCATGCAGGATGATGTTCGTCAGTGATTCCTGGACGATGCGGAAGATGGTAGTTTCAACATCGCTGGGCAGCCGTCTGCCCTCCATTCCCACGGCTTCAAAATCAACTGAAAAATCATATTGACGGTTAAATTCGGTAATGAATTGCCGTAATGTTGTTACCAACCCAATATGATCCAGGCTAGCTGGTCTCAAATTAACTGCCAACTGATGGAGATTTTCCTGAATCGCATTGGTTGTGCTTTTCAATTCCTCGATCTTGTCACGCAGAGCTTCGGGCTGGTCTAAGGCGCGGTCCAGGAGGCCCAATTGAACTGTCAATGCGGTCAGTAACTGACCCGATTCATCATGCAATTCACGCGAAAGGTGAAGGCGCTCTTCCTCCTGGGCTTTCATTAGTCGTTGAGAGAGACCATGCAACTGCTTGTTACTCCGTCTAAGCTCGTCAAATAATAGGGCATTTTGAATGGCTACGGCAGCTAAATTAGCATACGATTGTATGAGTATCTGATTATCTTTGCTAAAAAAATCCTTCTGCTTGCTGATCAAGCGAAGTGAACCCATTAACCGATTGCTAAAAAGGAGTGGGAAAATCGCATACGATAGATAAGCGGGCATATTAGGGTCATCAGAAATTGAACTGCCATCCAGATTTTTAATAATTGGGGATGGCAGGTCTTGATAAACCTCCGAGTCAGACCATTTACTCTTCATGTTTTGAAGCATTGAAAGGGGCATCCCATACCCGATGACGCGGTTATCTCCACCCACATAGTTGTCACTGGTTTCAATCCAAGCAACATCCAATCCGAGACGTGTGACCGCTAACCGACAAATTGTTTGAAAAATACTTGCGATTTCAAAGTTATCCAAAAAGGTTTTGGATGAGTCGTTAAGTGTGGCAAGGTCATAAGCTTTCTGGCGGAGAGCATCTGTAGCCTTGCGTCGTTCAAGGGTTGCAGCTGCCAGGATGAGACCTGTCAGAGATACCACTGCCATGAAAGTTTGAAGCAGGATCAAACTATCGTTCTTGGACTCCAACGAAAACGGCCCCATACCCTTTGACGTGCCCCAGATTGCAATCCCAGAAACAATGAAAACAACCAGTGTAGCCCCTCTTTGACCAAAACGCAGCGCTGCCCAGATTACAAATGGGAAGATTACGTAAATCAACGCCTGGTGAAAGACTCCAATTGGAGGCATACTGCTAAATACGAACCAGGTAATGGCAGCAGTTAGAAATAAAAGTAGACCAGCTTCGAGATAGGCTCGCCTGTTCATCCTGACGAAGGGTAAAGTCGTCCAGGTAAGGATGACTGGGGTGACCACCAGAGCCCCGAGAAGATCGCCTATCCACCATGTGGTCCAGATTGGCCAAAAGTTTTGCCAGTCCCCGAGACCAGTGATCATTAAAGTCAGGGTCCCGATGCTTGCTCCAATCGTAGTGCAGACCAGCGAGACCAACACCAATCCAACCACATCCTGAATTCGATCGACCTCCTGATGCAGACCGACAACCTTCTTCAGGCAATAAACCGCCGCTAATGCCTCCAGGGTATTCCCTAGTGCCATGCCTAAGGCGAGATTAACCGGCGCGCCTGTCAATATAGAACCAAGCAAGACGCCAATGGTAATACCAGGCCAATATCGATATCCAAGGATGAACAAGGCTGCCAGTCCAATTCCAGTCGGAGGCCAGACTGGCGAAGTGTTAGCCTGGAAATAAGCCATCCTCAGCCCCAACCTGGCTGCAAGGTGATAGATGATGGCCAGGATCAATACCTTGGTCAGGTAAATCAGTACGGGTTTTACTTGTGAATTGAAATTAATTTTGAATTGGGTCATGGATTGGTTGATCAATAAACTGATAAAGATTATAAACGATAAGTCGCCTCCAGGCTTGTTGGCGTGGAATAAGCAGGTGTTTCAACAGGTTTAATCTGGCATTTGTGATTACTGATTCTTAATTAGTTGCTCTATAACTTCACCTTAAAAACGAAACCTATAGTATCGGCAGCTTAAACCCCTTTATTTAATAAACATTAGGATGAATATCGCAATATCTTGGCGACCATTCAGGGTCTTGCTCCATCATCCAATTGATTAAAAATCAGGAAGAGATAGCGGCCTGCAANCCTGTCCNAATTGGGAGAACAATTTCTTTAGGGTACCAACGAATTATTGTCAGTGCAAACCGCTAAAAACAGTGAAGCCACCTGCATACCATCATTGTTATAACTTTGATTCAGGCAGCAATCCCAGCCTGGTCAGTTCGTTTGCAAGCTGCGAAGGCTTGGTGAAGTGGATGGTTTGAAAACCCAGGGCTTGGGCGGTAGAAATGTTGGCGGGTGAATCGTCAATCAGCAGGCATTCCCCCACAGGCCGGTCAACCTGCACCAGGAGCACCTGGAAAATGCGTGGATCGGGTTTGATCATTCCTTCCTCCCCTGAGAGCACGATGCCCTGGAACCAACCAAAGAATTCGTATTCTGGACGTGCTAGATAAAACTTCTCAGCGGACCAGTTGCTGAATCCAAACAGGGAGAAGCCCTCCGTCCACAAGTAGCGCAATATCTCCACAGTTCCAGGGATCGCACCCTTGAGAGATTCTAAGTAACGTTCATCGTAAGCTCGGATCAAGTCGCAGTATTGAGGGTAACGGGAGCACAATTCGGCTACCGCTATGGAGAAGGGTCTTCCGGCATCTTGCAAACGGTTCCATTCATCAAAACCAATTTCAGCCAAAAAGCGCTCCATTCCCTGCTCATCGTTGGGAAACAGCTTTCGGTATAAGTAGCGCGGGTTCCAGTCTAACAGCACGCCGCCAAAGTCGAAGATGATCGCGGGCAGGTGGGTATTGATTGGGGGTGTTTTCATCGTGCGTATTGTAACATTGGATTCAGACTGTATTGGGATACCCGTAAGNCTGGATGAAGCGCACTCCGTTAGCGCCAGCTACNCCAAAGATAGATAATTTCATCGATGGATCCCCATATCGAAAAGGATAATAGTTGGAATAGTTTATCGTTCCTATTCCATAGAAAGAGACGAAATTACTTTTGATTTAATCCCAATAAAAAGTAGCCCCCACGGGATATCCGCATAAGCCGGTCAGAGCGATAATCCCATTTATCTCAGTAACGCGGCTGCATCCGAATGGATGATGATCCCACCCGACTTCAATAATCGCTGTTCCTGCTGGACAATTTCCTGGGCAACTTTCAAGCGATCAGCTTGATGTGGAAACTCAGCCGTGAATTCAGGCGAGCCGAATAGCCGGCTGTCTTGAATTCCGTCGAATGAATGGTCGGGCAGGAAGTCCAGCGCGCCCTGTTTCCCGAGATCCGCATGGTGATGGATAAAGCTTTCGCTCTCCAAGTCTCCAAAATCGACTCCCACTGGTGTCGCCTCCAGCTCGAGTAAGATGCGGCAGAACCATGGTTCAAACAAGGCCGTATAGCCCCGATTGGCACGGACTGACTTGCCTTTAAACAGGCTTTCGAGAAAGAACGAGGCGGGTAGTTTGCTCGTATTCGAGCCGCAGGCGATATCCAGGATACGCTTGTTTTGAACATCTATCAATGTCGGGTACGAATTAGCCAGCCTGCCTACCATTTGCTCGATTATCCCTTCGACCTCTGGCTCGTGTGCCATTTTTCGGCTCAAGTCATAGTGAGTATTGAGTGTCTGAATGGTTTTTGCGATCCGCATTCGATCCCGCTCGTTATTCCACAAGCGGCTTAGGTTGCCTGTCAGCTGATCGATTTTATTATCACCAAAATTAGCACTCATTCGATTACTTTCATAAATCCGTTCCACACGTTTAATACAGAGGATCCTTTCAGCTATTCTACGATGAAGGTATGTCCCAGAACAGTGGAAGGCAATGCCAACTCTAGGTTATTGAATTCGATCCGCCCGATGAAGGCTAAATATTCAAGATCCATATTCTTGCTTTCAATTATCTCAGAGGCNTGGACGAAATGGCGTTTATCGACAGAAAAGCATCGCTAACTCCGCTCATACCTAATTCCCTATTTTCTTATTACCAGGNACTTGAAATAGCGTAATTTGCATACCGTCGGGGTCTTGGAGCCGCACGTTATAATCACCCCATGGAGTCATGATGGGTGGATGAACCAATATCGCCCCATGGGTGAGTAATCGCTCCATCGTCGTTTCCAGGTCAGGNACTTGAAGCGCAAAACGAATCTGCCCGCTAATGCGCCGTCCCGCTTCGATCTGGTCAACCGTCTCTGCCTGTGCTTCATCGAAAATCTCCAAGGTGGCGTTGCCCATGTTAAGGACGAGTGCCTGACCTTGACCATTGTTCCAAATTGCAGCAGGTTCAATACCAAGTCCATCGCAATAGAATTTTACCAATCGTTCATAATCACTTGTGGTGATTGCCACGCGCAATTCATGGATATGATTATTGAGATTCGGTGTAGACATGGAAAAGTTATCCTTTCGCAATTAATTTACCGCAAAACTGATGGGTGCATCGAACAACCTTGGTTTAATGACCGCATATCCTGCTTNGGGNTGGTATTTTGCAAGGTTATCGAGCTTTGCGCGTTGTTGATCCAACTCCGCATTCTTATCAGATCGAGAATTTATGAGTCAATACAACTGTTAGATCAAAAGACTTCTCGAGCCTCCTTANATGCAAATGCTAACCGAAATTNAATNTGCAACGAGCTATTTTGCGGGTAGTGATTGCAAGTAGAGGTACGCCGCCTTGAGTTCATCGTCCGTCATGTGAGCCAGACTCTTCCAGCGCATAAATTCGGTCAACTTGTGCTGATTTGGGTCGATGCCGATCCATTTCAAAACTTTTCTCAGGTAGTTTACTCCTTTTAAACTTCAGTCGGCTGCGATATGATAACGGTTCCTGTAACGCGATAACCCAAAAGATGTTATTTGCATTTACGTTGAAATCCACCCCATAAATCGCAGTCATCCCTTATTTTAGTAAATAGAAACGACCCAGCAAAACGCACCAGATGGGGTAAAGCGCAAGGTATCCCATAGAACTTGCCCACCAAATATAATTGAATATTGTTAATTCATATTCCTTAGTATCAATACCGCGGAATATCCCAGGAANTGTCACCAAACCAAGCGCCATGACAGCACCACCAATGATTCCAAAAATAGCCAGACTATGTGGAAAAGAATTGCCTCGCAAGGCAGAGTAATTCAATCCTAGCAGCCATAAACCAATCATGGCATTTCCTGCTGCCATGTATAGACCAGACAGAAACCAGCCTGTTTTGCCAGAGATGGCGAGCACCGAACCAACGACAACGACGAGAGCACCTATCGCTGCAAGAATGAGCGCGAACAGGCTCAAAATTGGTGACTGTGCGTGGTGTTCAGCATACAACACGCCTGCCAGGACCGCACTCATGAGAGCACTAACGCCAATAAATATATCGTTGAGCGTGCCGAAGGGTTGGCCTATGCTGAAAAATAAGATGATGAAAACCAATGCCAGGAAACCCGCGATCCCGGTCGCGATCGCTAACCAACCGATCATGCTTAATGCGTTAGGGCCTGTTGTCATCGCTCCACCGGATTTACTTGATCTAAGCTTGGCAGTCTGCAAGTATCGATCATCATTTCTATCACCCAGTCCTTTTATTGGTTCGGAAACAATCCTACCAGCACATATTTCTTGGTGCCAATCAAGAAACGAGTATCATGCTAATAAGAAGGGTGTCATTGACTCCCATTTCTCTTTCCAGACGACAGGAACAAGATTTTGAATCACTTCCGCAGGTATCCCCTGCGAAAATATCATTCTGTCTTCCAGGGGCAGGTTGTAGAGCATGAAAGGAACTGTCAAATAATGAGGTACAGCATTTTTTAAGCCGTGTTCAGTAAATAGCCTGACCAACCTGAGCTGTTCTTCAACTGGGATCAATGCATCTGCTTTATTGATCAGTTCATCTGTCTCTGGTTTTATGTGATAAGGCCACATATTATTCAAGCGGGCAAGTGCGTTTTCAATGTGCCTAAGTTCAGTCTCAGGTTGTTCATTATTATCACACTTAGCCACCGCCAAATTGATTTCATCCAATATTCGGACCATTACATGGTGCCATTCTGTCAACGAATCAAAAGGTGCTTCGGGAAGCATATCTCGAAAATATGGAAACACAATTTCGTCTTCCGTCAGGTGGTGAGCATTCAGTACAGAAGTGAGGGCTCGGATAAAATTGAAACAACCCTCCCGACTATCATCACCCCGGAATCCTCGTTGTATGACCTCCTGGATGCTTTCAAGTGAAACCCTCAGCCCACGTGTAATAATATTGTGAATGTTGAAGAAACTAACAGCTACATTGGATTCTTGTTGGTTTGACATTTACGCTGCCTCCTTAATGGGATTGGGAATAGTCTCTCCCGATCTCCGGTTCAATGAGCGATTCTAGAGACTGCATTTGGTAAATAACCTCGGGGTAATCTTCTATGATCTTATAGAACGAGCTGCGTGGCATCCCCACTACCTTGCGAGTCTCTATCATTATCATTCCTTTTAATAGGTTGACTTAATCGATTTTTATATCTACCCCATATATTTCGCTCCACAGCGGTAGCAGACGGGCATCTCCTCTTTAGTTCTCAGTTCTCGGAATCTCCGTGCGTTGTCCGAGTGCCATATCTGATATAAAGTGCTCTCCATCACATTTCCGATGGCATAATCCGGAAAATCAACACAAAAATTGACATTCCCGTCTGGCTGGACGTCCAACAAGCCCCAGATGTTATTGCATCTGGCTTGATGAACAGTTGTATCACATCTCGAGTACCATTCTCGATATTCGTCATCCGTGAATGCCATATAAGGGTAGGATTGGAGCTCTCCCAACTTTGAAATAAACTCTTCAAGTTGCCCCAGAAACAGGTCAACATCCACCCCCGATTCTTCGTGGTGAAAACCTCTCCAGGAATAGGCTTCGCAAGAGAACTTCTCCCTCATTAGCTTTTCATATGCAAGTCCCTGTTTTTCCGGAATGAAATAATATGGAACGATGCAGATAACACCCACTCCGAGTGCCCTCACCACGTCGGGCATCGCGCCCAATCCTTGGTAATTGTATCCGCTAAGCGTACATGTGATCCCGCGAGGAATTTTGTATCCATATCTGTTCTCATGTATCTCAAGTTCTTGAAGACTCTCACGGAGCTTATCAAATGTCCCCTTGACACCGCGGACATGATCGTGGATCTCCGCAGGACCATCAACTGATATGATCATAGTATCGATCTTGAGTTTGACCAGAGCTTCCGCATATTTTTTTAGGCGTACCCCGTTTGTCTCCAGCGAAAGTGACATCCCTTTTGATTTGATATAGGCAAGTAGATCCATAATACGTGGATAAAGAAGCGGTTCTCCTCCCCGGATAATCAGGGCTACGCCGTATTCATGCACCTCATCCACTACCTTGAGTAGACTGTCGAAAGGTACTACTGTCCCGCTGTACGAATCAATTGGCTTCTTATTTAGCATGTATCCTTCTTCACTCCACTGGGCGCACATCCTGCAACGTAGATTGCAGCGGTTCGTGACGGTGAGCGATACAACCTTCGGGAAATCTGTTAGTTTTTCGTCCATGCTGGTTATCCATTCTCAGCTTACTATCGAAAATATTCATATTGTAGCCTACAAAACCAATACAAAAGCAATATACCATAAAGAAAACAGATTATCTCCGGAGAAACAAAACGCTGGCTAGGAATGCCGCTACATGGTGTGCCCAAAAAACAGCCAAATCCAATAATTATCCTTCGTAGGTTGTATTAGGTGTAAATACTTTCGTCATGCACCTTGTCCTGACTACGAAGGCAGTGGTTGTTAACCCTGGTGGATTGACCTGGTAAATTTCACCAGTCTACTGTTTCAGGCGCAGAGTCAATACAAGCGCACACCGTATCATGGTAGCATGCGTTTCGGCGATGGAGATATAAGGGATGCGAATCAACAAATCTTTGATAATTGCGAGGCGTCTCTCGATAAATACTTAACTGATTATTCTTATTCAACTGCGCCCTCTTGTTTGGGGTCAATAATTTCTGCTTCGATAAATTACTCCCTACCCACCATCCCTTCAGCTCAACACGACATCCACTTGCGCTTCCTTTATTCCCACAGGTGGGAAACTCACGATATCCCCCTCTATGGGACTACCATCCACTGTCAGTGAGGCAGTGTTCCCGCTGCCTGCTCGTTCCACCGTGATGTGATAGGTCACCTCCCGGAAAACCCGCCGGGCTTTGAATCCAGTCCAATCCAGCGGGATCACCGGGGCAACCTTCAATCCTTGATACGTCGGGCGGATGCCCAGGATCCATTGGGTGCCTGCCACGTATGTCCAGGAAGCAGTGCCCGAGAGCCAGGAGTTGCGTCCGTAACCGAATTGAGCGTGTTCCGGACCACAGATGTTGCCACAGTATACGTAGGGCTCCACCTTGAAAATGTCATTGTCATCACGCCGCAGGGGCATGATCTGCTGGTAGTACTGGTATGCCAGGTCATTCAAGCCCAGGTGTGCAGCCGCGATAATCGCCCAGGTATTGGTGTGGCAGAAGATCCCACCATTTTCCTTGGCGCCTGTTGGATATGTGGTGGTGCCACCAATGCGCGGGTCACCATGGGTATAGGCAGGTGCCAGAATCGCCAAGCCAAAACGAGAATTAAGCCGCATATGTACGCTGTGCATTGCCTGTCTGGCGCGGTCATCAGGGGCACACTCACCAATCACCGCCCAGGTCTGCGTGTTCAAACCGATCTGGTGATATTCCTCCACCCGCACTCCTACCGGCTCCCCCTCGTTATCAAAGGCACGCGCATACCACTCTCCGTCCCAGGCCACCCGGTTGATGATCTCCGCCATTTCCCCATGGTGCATGCGATACCGCTTTGAATCATCTTCCTTGCCAAGATGATCGCATAGCTCTGCCAGGTCGAGCATAGCCCGGCAGAACTGTTGGGCTGCCATCACGCTCTCTGCTTTGCCCGAGCCATGGTCTAGGTTCATGGTGTCATCCCAATCCGAAAAGCCCAGGCGCGGCAATCCGTGCGGACCTGGATGTGCCAATGTAAACTCCACTGCCCGCTGCATGTGACCCCACACCGAATCATCTCCCCCGTCTGCGTACGGGATACGTTCTTCAAGGAAGTTGAAGTCACCCGTCTCGCGCAGGTAGGCGCATACCGCTATCAATAACCACAGATGGTCGTCGCAGAACCACTGTGGTCGGTCGGGGAACTCGGCAGCCAGCCCAACTCCGCCTTCACCGGTCAGTGGGAAGACCTGGTGCCAGGTATGGCCGTCGCGGAACTGTAATTTCCACAATGTAGACAGGTTCTGTCGTGCCCGTTCTGGCGAATTCTGGACCACTGCCAATGTATCCTGGGCTGAGTCGCGCGTCCCCATACCACGGCCAAGTCCAGTCTCATAAGCTGAAACAAAACGCGACCAGAACAGGGTTGCCCGGCACTGCACCTGGTTCCAGACATTTAACATGGCATTCATCCTGGCATCCGGTGTCTCGACCTGGAACTTGCTGAGATATTCATCCCACTCAGCTTTTTGGGCGTTAAAGGCAGCGACCACGGTTTCTTCTTGTTTATATCGGGCGACCAGCGGGGCGATTTGCTTCGCAGAATCGGTCACCCCCAGGATATAGATGATCTCCTTCTCCTCCCCGGGATCCAATCTGAATTCATGGCACAACACACCGACATTGTTACCGCGTGCCGCTTGCGAATCGGTCGGCTCTCCATCCTCAACCACCTTCGGGTTTGAAAGGTCACGATAATTGCCAATAAAAGCCTCCCTATCAGTATCGAATCCAATGGGTGGTAAGCTGCTGGCAAAAAAGCTGGTGGTGGAGCGGAAAGTGGTGTTTACGTAGATGATTCCATTGTCGAGGCGGCTGTGCAATACATGCTGCCCCCAATCCAGGTTGTGCAGGTCAGCCTCTGCACTCCACATGCTGAACTCAACATAGCTGAAGGAGCGCAAGGTCCGCACCCTCCTGGAGGTGTTGCGCAAGTGCATAACCCACAATTCACTAGCCGGCTCATCTTGGTGGGATGGGCTAAGGTTGGAACTGGGGGGCACAAAATACAATAGCTCGGCTTGAATACCTCGATAACGGCTGGTGATGCG
>JGI11641J44799_10000109_pt1 | contig 21765 bp, 12 predicted proteins | sample WetSurSiteA1Bulk_FD_44799 | JGI IMG/M metagenome (IMG submission 44799) | reverse complement strand
GCTAATGTGCACTCTACGCGTGCCATGGCATTCGCAATAAAGGGGATTTATTTCTATCAAATCAACACAAGGCTTCCTGAGAATCTCGTCCTCATAAAAACGCTGGCTGATCGTTTGGTTCAGATGTATAAACATGAATCGGGCTCAACATGGGAATGGTTTGAAGGCTATCTTACCTATGCGAACAGCATATTGCCTGAAGCCATGTTATATACCTGGTTACTGACCGGAGATGCAATTTATAGGGACATTGCCATATCGTCGTTTAATTTTCTTGTGTCACGAACCTTTAATGAAAACGGGATTGAAGTAATTTCCAATAAACACTGGTTAAAAAAGGGGCAGAAAGCCGGTCATTTTGGTGAACAACCCATTGATGTTGCTTACACCGTGATGACATTAAGCAAATTTTACGATGTTTTTGGGGACAAAGCATATGGCAAACAAATGGTAACTGCATTCAACTGGTTTTTAGGGAATAACCGCCTGCACCAGATTATCTATAACCCCTGTACCGGGGGCTGCTATGACGGTCTCGAGGAAGCTCATGTGAATCTCAACCAGGGTGCAGAATCAACTGTAAGTTACCTGATGGCACGATTAACCATCGAGAATTTTAAGAACCTGAATAAGCCAATCCAGCCTCATTTGTGAAGTCATTTCTCGTGCTTGCAAAGCAGATACATCGAAGTAAACTCACCAATGTGTGAATGATGTAAATCTTATTTTAAATTATGTAACGCTTACCGCTTGAATTTGAAGTACTTTTAGTATATCAAGTGAAGTAATATCAACCTGCTGAAAATCATAAAGTCATGAAAAAAATACTAATTATCAGCGTCGTGCTGCTTATAGCACTTTGGGCACTTATGTTTTTTGTCTTCAAGACCGGTGAGGTTGCCTACATTATGCTTGCAGCAGCAGCTGTCATAATTCTTTTCCTTTATAGTTTACGCCGCGTCTTAACGTAAAGCTATCACTCCGCCGGGATTAACTTGCTTTTAGTTGTTTAATAATCACTTAAAAACCAATAATAATGAACCAGGAATTAGATGTAATCTATTGGAATGATTTGAGAAGCAAACTCAGACAAAGATTTCCCCTGTTAACAAATGCGGATCTCCAGTGGAGACATAGTACCCAGGAAGATTTGCTGGATATGATAGCTCAAAAGCTTGGGAAAACGTATAAAGAATTATGCACAATTCTTGAAGAGGTGTGATCTGCTCTTTTTACACCATTCATTTTTGAAAATGAAAGCAAAGAATGATAAAACTGACCTTTCTGCGACGAAGAAAATCAGAATGAAGCAGAAAAATCTGTCGGGATACCAAAGGTATCCAGCCAGCGAAGATATTTACAGCAAATATGTGGAAGAGCGAGAAATAAATCCTGAGGATATTTCCAAAACAAAAGAATCAGATTATGGAGACGAGGAAAATGACGAAAAGGATTTTGATGATAATTTTTCCGGAAGCGACTTGGATGTTCCAGGAGCCGAATTGGATGATTTTCAGGAAAACATTGGCAGCGAAGATGAAGAGAATAACTATTACAGTTTAGGCGGAGATGATCACAATAGCCTTGAAGAAGACAATTAAGATTGAAGACCCCCGCAAACAGAATATAATCAGATTTTTAACATCCAGACATTGTTTTGTGGCAATTGCAATTCTTTCACTGAAGCAATACATTGCCCGGCAGAGTAGTCATTAATTAATTTCAGTTTTCCAGATTAGCAACCGATCTGATGAATGGTTTGCCTGAAATCACCTCCAAGAGTTTTAATGTTGCGTTATACCCTTTACAATTATTCGATCCAATCCAAAAATTCATTATTGCCTTACTGATACAATTTAAATCTTTCTGAAACTTGATTATACTGATTCATTGGTTTGATGTTTTTATTAAAATGTATTTTCATCAAATTTTGATTCCGAATCACCCTTATTGACAAGAAACATCCTCTACTAATGCTTACATACCAGGACTTCTGTCAGTTTGTTTAATGCCGTTGTGCTTGTTTGCTATGAGCAAATTAGCAGTTTTTTGTTTACAGGTAATATATTGTATTTTAACGTACCGGGGTTATTCCTATTCTTAGACCTTTAATTGGGATACCAATAGGTCATATAAATTGTACTTTCACCTTTGTTAGGCGCGGTGTAGGTTCCAACAACAATGGTATCACAAACACAAACCATACCGACAGACAATGGCGAATCTACTGGTATGGTAATGAGATCGCAAGTGCAGACAGTTTGAGAACCCGGGTATGTATGCGATGTGGCTATACAGTCACAGATACAAGTAGCACCGGCAGGTATTGGCGCACCGCAAGGCAGAGTATGGGTTTCCAGTCCCATTTGCCGCACTTTTCGTGCATATGTTTTCTCAGTAGCTGCCGGGTCGAATAAAACATAAACAGGTTTTCCATCTGGCAATGTCCACAGCTTAATCGTGTCATCTCCACTCCCCGATGCAAGGATTTTTCCATCGGAGCTGAAACAAACTGACTTGATTGCACTCCCTTCAAAAGTTTTCAATAGTTGTCCATCGGGTATAGACCATAGTTTTATTGTATTATCACTACCCGATGCAAGAGTTTCTCCATCGGGGCTAAAACTTACTGACAAGATTTCATCAAAGATATCAGCGGGATTTGCTTCTATGGTTTTCTGCTTTTTGCTTTTTGGTATTTTCCATAGATTTATGGTTGTATCTTCACTCCCCGAAGCCAATGTTTTGCCATCGTGGCTAAAGCAAACTGTTTTAACACCCTTGGAATGTCCCCTTAAGGTTTTAAGTATTTTACCTTTGGGGGCAGACCATGACAGGACATCCCAGAGTCTAATCGTAGAATAATCATTCCCCGAAGCCAGTATTTTCCCATCGGGGCTAAAGCATATCGAACAGACACGACCGGAATTTCCTTTTAGTGTTTTAAGGGGATTTCCTTCAGGGACTGACCATAATTTGATGGTATCATCCCCACTCCCCGATGCCAGTAAGTTTCCATTGGGGTTAAAGCTCACTGATGTAACATCCCTGGAATGCCCTTCTAAGGTTTTCAATAGTTGTCCGTAAGGCATGGACCATAGTTTTATGGTACGATCCCAACCACCCGACGCCAGCATTTCGCCATTGGGGCTAAAACATACAGATAGGACAGAACTAGTATGCCCTTCAATGGTTTTCAGCAGTTGCCCATCAGGTATAGACCATAGTTTTATTGTATTATCACTACTTCCTGAAGCCAGTATTTTGCCATCGGGACTGAAACAGATTGAGTTGACCGTATTGGAATGTGCTTTAAATGCGGAGTGTTTATTACCGCTATCCTCTATTTTATCTGCAATAACATCAGTTGGTAATAGCGCCATGCCTGCGCCTATGGTACCAAGAGCTCCGAGGAATTCTTTACGTGACAAAGAAAACACATTTTTGTCCTTTTTTAAGGCATAGATCTGGGGCTTTTCCGTTTGTTTTTTTCTATTTTTCTTCAACATATTAGTACAATTAAAAGTATGTTGGAAGACAATGGATTCCTTGTTAATTATTATTCAAGTTGACTTATTGATGATTCCTATTTCATACTGGTTTCCAGTAGAATAGCATATTTAAAATTACAAAAAAATAATTAATAGTTTATTAGGCTAAGAATTTATAATCCTCACAATTTAAGGCTGATCATCCTTTTACTCCGGTAAGGATGACTAATTCATCCTGGTATAGCGTGATGAGGTTATGCAGTCGCAAGTGCAGGTATTTCTGTCAAACGGCGGTGTACCGAAAAACATGGTAAGGGATTACTTAGCCTTAAAACATTACATTAGTAAGCTCAAATAGAAAATTTCAAGAATTGACTTATGTGTCGAAAAGGTATGATAACTTTGGATTAATAAATTTAAATGGGAATTTAATTTGAAATTGTTACAAAATGAATAAAACCGCCGTTGTTTTCGGTGCCACCGGGCTGGTTGGCAGAGAACTTGTTTCGGGACTTCTGGAAAGCAGTGATTACGACAAGGTAGTTGCTGTAGTACGAAAAGATCTTCCGGATTCAGATTCCAGACTTGAACAAATAATACTGCCAGACTACTCACAGCTATCGCAGTTCAAGGATAAATTAAACGCGGAAACCTATTTCTGCTGCATTGGTACAACCATTAAGACTGCCGGGTCAAAAGCGGCCTTCCGAAAGGTAGACCTGGATATCCCGGTACAAATCGCCAAGCTGGCACAAGAGCTTTCAGTTCCCAGCATGGTGGTAATTTCATCATTGGGTGCCCTGGCCTCCTCTTTCAATTTCTACCTGCAAACCAAAGGTGAAATGGAGAATTCCGTGAAAACATATTACAAGGGCAATATAAAGGTTGTCCGTCCTTCCCTGCTGATGGGAAACCGGAAGGAATACCGTTTTGGAGAAAAGGCTGCCCTCAACTTCATGAAAGTTTTCGGGTGGATGTTCGCAGGGCCCTTCAGCAAATACAGGGGAATCAGTGCCCGCGATGTGGCAAAGGCGATGATAAAAATAGCCGGTTTGCCGCAGGGAAAAGTTACTTATGAATCAGGCGAATTGCGGGAAATGGCTTCCAGGTAAAAGAGACTGTCAGAACTTATAGGTTATGAATTTCTGAAAAGTCCGGCTATCTCCTTCATAGGCTTTGACGCTGAGAATGACCGAGTCAGCGACTTCATTCTGCAGTGAGGTCAGGTCGAACGAAACCAGGGAAATATAATAGTATGTGCCATTGTCATTGTGCTCATTGTGCCTGATTTCAAGGTCAACAGTGTCAACAGGTATTTCCCCGGGATTCCGAACAAGGTTGATGATATGGCCCTGCTCTCCCCCGAAGAATGTGAAACTAAGGTTCAGATAGTTCTTTTCGAGCCAAAGGTTACTGACAGTAATAGGATCATTGCCAATGGAATCAGCATTCTCCGGTGTAATAACAATAACAGGCTTTACCAACACTTCCATAAGGTTTATGATATCAATGACATAATCAATGCCTGCAGGAGCGGTACCTTCAACAAGCGAGAAATCAACCAGTACCCGGTCATTGTTCGCAACAGTGGGGCTTATACTTTCAGGATTATGCACAAGCAGCCGGTCGCCTGCATCTGTTTCAATGATGGCGCTGTCATTGGCAATTCTAATATTGCCCAGTTCGGAATAGTAAACTATTTCATCTTGCTTACAACTGGTTAAAAAATAGGCAGATAAAAGTACCAGTGGAATAAATATTCGTGTTTTCATAGTGCTTATCATGGAATTAAAGTTTCATCGTTATGTACTTTGTATGTTGTACCTGTAGTAAGACAAAATCAGCGGCAAAAAGTTGCGTGACAGGATAATTTTTCCAGTTTCGGGTTCATTCCTGTGGGCATGAATTCCCGTGACAAAGTTAAATAATTGAAACAAGAAACCTGACAGTTTTATTATAACCTGTCAGGTTTCGAAATACTCCACCTGGCAGGATCATAAAACCTGTCAGGCTAAAGACCATTATTGTTTATGAATCTCTGAACCACCTCTGGCGTCAACGTCGATTTTTTCTGCACCTCCTGAGTAGTAAACATTGCCACCGCCTGAAATATGACCGGTAATTTCGCGGGATGCATTTACGTGGACATCGGATCCTCCGCTGACCTGAAAGGTAACAACACCGGCTGCAAGATCAGCAGCAAAAACATCACCACCGCCATTGATGGTCAGTTCCAGCTCTGAAGCCTGTCCGGCAAGCGTTGCATCCCCTCCTCCCGATACTGAGATTTTCAGCCTTTCCATGTTCATGTCCACCTTCAGATCGCCGCCACCGCTGATGTCAATGTCGGCTTCGGTGCCTTTTTCCTTGTTCAAGAGTGTCATATCTCCTCCTCCGGAGATCCTGCAGTTAACTGTACCACTGGCTATTTCACTGTGGATATCGCCTCCTCCGGACAGATCAACGTTGTATGTCTTAATACTTCCGTTTATTTCAGCGTCACCGCCTCCGCTGATATGAAAATTCAATTTGCCTGTATTGACGAAGGTGGAATAATCTCCGCCACCGCTGATTGAAACATCCAGATCAGGAACTTCAATCGTGGTTTCAGATGTAACGTCACCGCCGCCCGAAACCTTCAGGTTGTCGATGCTTCTGAAGGTTATCCGGGCTTTCAAAGGCCGGGTAGCCATGATGTTGTTTTCGGTGTATATTTTCAATATTCCCTGGTCCACTTTCACGGTGATATGTTCGAATAGATTTTTCTGGGCGGTCAGGGTAAGGCCATCAGAAGGCCCCTGTACCAATACAACATCGAAGCCGCCTGAAACATCAATTCCGTGAAAGTCAGTAACGGTATAGTTCTTCTCTTCGGATTCACCGTTCCCCTTCACAGGGACCCAGGATTGGGAAGTAACGCAGGAGGTAAGTGAAGCAAGCAAGAAAAGAAAAAACAAAATAAAGCCTTGGCTGATTGATTTTTTCATATTTTTAAGGTTGTTGGTAAAACTTCAGCGTAATTGGATTAAATTCCGATACAGCTTATTAAAGACGCAACAGTTACTTTTTTGCTGCACAGGGCCGGTAAAAAGTGTAAAAGCACTGCCGGATAAATAAACGAAGGACTTCGGTTAAAGTGGCGGAGGGATGATTTAAAAAGTCCGATCATGCAGCGTTTCCCAATAATTAAGGTCATTATTATACGTTTGCTTTAATAGACCCAATTTACCAATCTGATGAAAACTTTATTTTTAAATGGAAAAGCTATTGGCTTCCTTCTAATCATCTTATTTTCATCCAGTTATTCACAAACCGTTGAAAAGAGATCCTATCAGACCGTTTTAACCCGGGAGGTCCCTGTTATAGACGGTTTGATGAATGACAGCTGCTGGAACCAGGTGGAATGGGGCGGAGATTTTATCCAGACCCAGCCATACGAAAATAAACCGCCCTCGCAACAGACCTCGTTTAAAATTCTGTATGACAATAACAACCTGTATGTGTTTATTCGTGCCTTTGATACCGAACCGAAAAAAATAAGCCGGAGGATGTCGCGCAGGGATAACTTCGACGGGGACATGGTAGAAATCAATATCGACAGTTACTATGACCAGCAAACTGCCTTCTCCTTTACTGCCATGGCCTCGGGTACAAAGGGCGATGAGGCGATAACCGACGACGGGAATAACTGGGACGACAGCTGGAATCCTGTATGGTACCTGAAGACCTCCATCGATGACCAGGGCTGGTGTGCCGAGATGAAGATCCCGTTCAGCCAGCTCAGGTTCGGCAAAAAGGATGAACATGTATGGGGGATCCAGCTGATGCGCCACCTTTTCCGGCTGGAAGAGCGTTCAACCTGGCAGTTCATACCCAAGGGCTCACCCGGAATGGTCCATTTATTCGGAGAACTTCACGGCATAACCAATATCAAACCAAAACGGCAGGTCGAGCTGATGCCTTATGCCGTTGCCCGCATGGAGCGTTTTGAAGAAGTGCCCGGTAATCCCTTTCTGGATGGCAAATCGAGTTCCTTCACCGGAGGGCTCGACGGGAAATTAGCGATCACCAACGATTTTATGCTCGACTTTTCTATCAATCCCGATTTCGGGCAGGTGGAGGCGGATCCATCCGAAGTTAACCTGACAGCTTTCGAAACCTATTTCTCGGAAAGGCGTCCTTTATTTGTTGAAGGCAAGAATATTTACGAGTTCAGTCCCACAAGCACAATTGTCATCAGCAACATGGGAGCTGATAATCTCTTCTATTCCCGCCGGATCGGAAGATATCCGCACAATTACCCCGAAGTTTCAGGTTCTGAATACGTGGATATGCCCGAAGCTACTACGATCCTGGCTGCAATGAAGCTGTCGGGCAAGACAAAAAAGGGATTGTCTGTTGGTGTTCTGGAAAGTATTACTTCCAATGAAAATGCAATTATTGACAGTGCCGGGATCCGGAGAAAGGAAAGTGTAGAGCCGCTTACCAGTTACCTGGTTGGACGGGTACAGCAGGATTTTAACAAAGGGGAGACAGTGATCGGGGGCATATTCACCGCCGTGAACAGGGATATCAATAACCCTGCCCTTGACTACCTGCATAAAGCAGCTTATACAGGTGGCATCGATTTCAAACACAACTGGAAGGAACGTACCTGGTACGTGGCAGGCAATGCAGAATTCAGCGAGGTGAAGGGGAAGGAAGAAGCCCTTATCGCTACACAGCGGTCCTCGGCCAGGTATTACCAGCGCCCGGATGCTGAATATCTTTCTGTTGATTCCTCCCTGACTTCGCTGCCAGGTTATGGCGGGACTGTCAAAATGGGAAGATACAGCCAAAAGAAGCTGCAGTTTGAAACCAGTTTTACCGTGCGGTCACCGGGACTGGAATTTAATGATATCGGCTACATGCGTTATTCAGATGTCATTCACCAGGGTACCTGGGTAGCCTACTATTTGCGGGATCCTTTTTCAATCTTCAATAACTTTTACCTGAATACGAATTACTGGATGTACTGGAATTTCTCGGGAAAACTGCTTTCCTTTCTGCTGAACACAAATTTCAATTCCCAGTTTAAGAATCGCTGGCGCATCAATGGTAACTTAACAAGGATCACGGAAAATACATCAACCAGCTTGCTGCGGGGTGGCCCGTCAATCATTCTGCCGGGGGGCACGGAAATGAATCTGAACGTTTCAACCGACCAGTCAAAGAAGGCATCTCTGTACATCGGCAATTATCATGGTTTGGGTGATGAGAACAGTTACCGGTATCATGAATATTGGCTGGGGGCCAATATCCAACCGATGAATGCATTATCCATTTCATTTGAGCCTACTTACAGCATTCAAAACAATCAACTGCAATATGTGACAACTACCGATATGGATGGTGATCCCCGGTATCTGTTTGCCGAACTGGATCAGGAAACCATGAGTTTTACTTTCCGGGTGAATTTTACCCTGAATCCGGAACTTTCCCTGGAGTACTATGGCCAGCCATTCGTCTCGGCAGGAAAGTACACCAATTTCAGCAGGATCACTGAACCGGATGCGGACAAGTATACGGACCGGTACCATATTTTCTCCGGTAGCGAGATCAGTTACAGTATACCGGATAACCTGTATTCGGTTGATGAAAATACGGACGGTACCGATGACTACTATATCGGTAATCCAGACTTCAACTTCCGGCAGTTCCGCTCAAACCTTGTTCTCCGGTGGGAGTACCTGCCCGGTTCAACGTTGTACCTGGTATGGTCGCAAGGCAGGACAAGCACTGAATCGACCGGAACATTTTCGTACGGCAATGATATGAAAGAGCTGTTCTCGGTCGTTCCCCACAATGTATTCCTGATTAAACTCTCCTACTGGTTTTCACTGTAAGGCATTTAGATACTGTTGCCTGTTAATTATCAGGAGCATGGACCTTATTTTTTATCAAATATCAGCCCAATGGATTGATTTGAGTTGTGTAATTGCGTAAATTAGTGACGATCATTACAGTAACAAATTGACAGCATTCCGGACCACATACCTGATATACATCCTGCTGATCTGCGGGATTATCCCGGTGCGATCCCAGCAAACGAGCTTTAAGCATTACTCGGTCAAAGACGGATTATCACAAAGTGAAATCAAATGTATTTTTCAGGATTCTGAAGGATTTATCTGGTTTGGGACCCAGAACGGACTAAACAAGTTTAACGGGTATACTTTTGAAAAGTATTTCTTTAATCCCAATGATTCAACCTCAATTTCAAGCAGCTGGATTTATGGTATCACCGAGGATAAAAGCGGTAATCTGTGGATTGCCACCAAGCGAGGCTTGAACCGGTTTGACAAAAAAACAGGTAAGTTTACGGTGATCAATCACAGAATTCCGGGTTCTGTGATCAATGACATTTTTGTTTACGGTATAACTGCTCACGATTCACTGATTTATATCAATACACCGCCTGCCTTATCTGTGCTTAATCTCGTAACCGGAAGACTGGAGACTTACAATAACCTGTACGGGTATGAAGGCATTCTTTATGATATCGGATATCCCATCATATACGACAGGGATGGCCTTATCTGGATTGCCTCCACACACGGGCTGAGCTGTTTTGATCCCCGGAACATGCAATTCAGGAACTTTGTCCATGATGCTGACGATGTTCATTCGCTCAGTGACAACCATATTACCGCTTTATACGAAGACAGGGCAGGGAACATCCTGGTCGGAACCCGGAACGGATTAAACATTTACAACAAAAAATCAGGCGTATTCTCGCGAAGGTTTCATGATGAGAGCAGTGATAACACTTTGAGCAGCAATTTTATCCGGTCGATCACACAGGACCGTACCGGGGCTCTTTGGATCGGGACCGAGGAAGGCGGGTTGAACAAGATGACATACGCTGTACCGGGTAACCCGGAACATATCAGTCATTTCAGGAGCCTGGCAAACAATCCCAATTACCTCAGCCATGATATCGTGTATTCACTCTATGAGGACAAATCACAAAATCTGTGGATCGGCACCATTGCAGGTATTGATAAAATGGACCTGAAGAAGAAAAAATTCCGGCATTATAAAAAGTCAGAAGATCCTGCCTCGGTTGATTTGTTGGACAATGTCATCGCATCCCTGTTCAAGGATGATGACGGAAAAATTTGGATTGGCAACTGGAACAAGGGACTGAACATTTTTGACCGCAAAACCCGGGAAGTCAAACAATATTCATCTGAATTTCATGGCAAAATGCATATTCCTGAGAATAACGTGCATGTGATCTTCAGGGATAGCCAGGCAAAAATATGGCTGGGCACCAGAAACGGGGTTTTTATATTCGTTCGTGAAACCGGGCAATTCATTCCTTTCCAGGAATACCTGGGTGTCAGGGACTCGGGGTATTTCAATGGGAACCGGGTTTACTGCATCATTGAAGATTCCGGCGGCAGTATCTGGATCGGAACAGGAAATGGCATTTTTCAGCTGGATCCTAAAACAAAAAAAAGCCGGATTATCCAGTCGGGGACCAGATCACCGTTTACCATCAGCAGTAACCTGGTATATTCGTTGCTTGAGGACAGGGACGGAAACATCTGGATAGCCACATCCAATGGCCTAGATCGTTACGTACCAAGGGAAGGGACTATTCACCACTATCTGCGGCAACAGGGATCGGTAAATACTTTGTGCGATAATTATACCATTTCACTGTGTGAGGACTTCAGCGGCAATATCTGGATCGGAACAAGCACCGGGGTCAACAGGTTCAGTCTATCAGATTCAGTATTCCGGTGCTTCACAATGATTGATGGCCTTCCCAGCAACATTATCTATGATATCATGGAAGACAACAATCATGACCTGTGGTTCACAACAGGGAATGGCCTTGCCAGGTATAATCAGGCCTCTCAGACAATCAAGGCATTTGCGCTTGAAGAAGGGGTACAGGGAATGGAATTCAATATCAAAGCAGTTTTCAAGGGGGAGGACGGGGAATTGTTTTTCGGAGGCATGGACGGATTTATCTCATTTTTTCCAGATTCCCTTCAGGACAATGATTATAATCCGCCTGTAAAAATCACTTCGTTTGAAAAGGAAAACAATGGCGTAAGATCGACTGTAAGTGTATATAAAAATGAGATCAGGCTTACCTTCAGGGATTATTCATTCACCATTGAGTTCGCAGCGCTTGACTATTCCGATCCGTTGAAAAACCAGTATGCCTACCAGTTGGAACCTCTGTCGGATAAATGGATCAATGTTGGAAACAGACGGTTTGTACATTTTACCAATTTGCCTCCCGGTAAGTATATCTTCAGGGTTAAGGGGACCAACAGTGACGGATTATGGAACGATAATCCGACCAGCCTTGGTATTTATATTGCACCTCCCTGGTGGAAAAGCAAATATGCTATCCTGACCTACATCCTGCTTATGCTGACAGCAATCTTTCTTTTCATCCGTTGGAGAGAGAGGTCCCTGGTGAAAGAGAAACATACGCTGGAAATGAAAGTAAATGAACGTACGGAAGAAATTGTCCGGCAAAAGGACAAACTGGATGAACTCAATTCCACCAAGGACAAGTTCTTTTCCATACTGGCGCATGACCTGAAAGGACCATTTTCAAGCCTCTATTCGATGAGTGAATTGCTCAGCCGTAATTATGACAACCTGGAAGAACAGGACAAGCGGACAGGATTGGGAAAGATCCATCAGCTGGTGGAACTGATCTATAAGCTACTTGAGAATCTTCTTACCTGGTCAAGATCGCAGCGGGGAGGCATTGTGTTCTCCCCGACACGGTTCAATCTTTCAAAACTGGTGGAGGTAAATGTCAATTTGCACAAGGTGACGGCCGGGGAAAAGGGAATTATCCTCAGAAATACCGTTGACAGGGATCATTTTGCTTTTGGCGACTGGGAAATGATCAATACGGTGATCAGAAACCTGGTCAATAATGCCGTGAAGTACACCTCGGGAGAAAGATCAGTAGAGGTTGATATCAAGGAACACCCTGATTTGTATGAGGTCCTGGTAAAGGATCAGGGGGTTGGTATTTCGCCTGAAAACATGGAGAAATTATTCCGCATCGATGTTAAATACAAAACCAACGGTACGGCAGGGGAGACAGGTACGGGCCTGGGCTTGCTGCTTTGCCGCGAATTTGTGGAAAAGAACGGGGGCAAGATCTGGTGCGACAGTGAGGAGCAAAAGGGCACGATTTTTCATTTTACCATTCCCCGCAACTGAAGCGTTACCAGGCTAAAACAATTTCTGAAAGAGGACTTTTCGTCCAGGCCAGACCTATTCAATACTATTCATATCTCAGTGCTTCCACAGGGTTCCTGGTTGCTGCCCGCCAACTCTGCCAGCTAACCGTAAGCAACGCTACCAACACTGCCACTGCTCCTGCTGCCAAAAAAATCCACCAATGTAATATCGTTTTATATGCAAAGTTCTGGAGCCATTTATGCATGGCGTACCAGGCAATGGGGCAGGCGATGACAAAGGCAATGATCAGCCATTTCACGAAGTCCTTGTTGAGCATAGCCATAACCTCCGAAACACGGGCACCGTTTACCTTGCGGATGCCAATTTCCTTGGTACGGCGTTGCATGCTGAACGCAGCAAGGGCAAAAATCCCCATTGCAGATATAATAACCGAGATCACGGCAAAGAGCGACAAAACCTTTGTTTGTGAATATTCCGTTGTGTAAACTTTCTGATAACTTTCGGTAATGTATTCGAATTGCAGTGGATATTCAGGATTGGTTTTTTGCCAGGCTGACTGAATTGTTGCTATCGCCTTTTTCCGTTGCAGGGGATCAATGCCGACAATAAAGCAATAATTGAAAAGCTTACGCGGGGCAATCACCAGGGGTTTTTCCTGGCTAAACAGGTTAGTATAATGGAAATCAGGGACAACCCCGATCACTTCGCCTTCGGGGAACAGCTCCGGTATGAAGAATGTCAGCCTGAAACGCTTTCCGATGGCATCCTGGGGATTCGATATACCCAATAATCTGAGGGCGCTTTCATTCAGGATGTATTTCTCGCGATAATTCCCAAGCTTTCTTTCCATTTCAGCTATTTCCTGCTCATTACCGCTACCCTTGTTACGGAGCGTATTTAAATCAATTGCTGTTGCCTCCCATTGTTGCGAAGGTGTAAAATCGATGTCGGTTGTTCCGGCTAATGGACGAATACCCATCGTATTAAAGAAGTCAGCATCGATTGTAAAAATATTTATGGGTTGATCTTCTTTTGTATCCACTCCCTCCATCTCAAAAAGACAACCGTCAAGGATATCACCTCCCGGTTCTTCCATTGCGGCAGTTACATTGGTTATGGAGGTATGACTCAGTAATTCGCTTTTAAAAGCATCGTATCGTTGCACCGTCTCCCATGGATTATCGGGAATTACCAGCATATTTGCATTTCGTGAGGCCGGGTGTTGGTTTCTTATGTAATCCAACTGTCGGTATAAACCAATTGTGCAGGTGATGGCTATTACCGATAGTGCAATTTGTGCAATTAAGGGTGCTCCATACAAATTCCTTTCGGTAACCGTATCTTTTCTTTCTATTGAAAATCCGGATGTGACAAGCGGAAATACCGAAATAAGGGCAATTACTGCGATGAATCCGACAGCAACAAAAATAATTCCTTTGATCTGACCTGGCTGAAGAATGCTTATACCAAGTATCCTGCCTAGTTCTGTTGCCACGATCAGGCCTGTCAGGAAGGACGGCACGGAGAGTAATAACGACCTGGTTATCATTTCCCAGGCCACACGCATTTTTGAAGCACCAATTATCATTTTAACCTTCATCGATTTCAATCCTGAAATGAATTGAACACGGGTAAGATTCAAAAAATTAAAGAGTGCGATAAAAAGAATGATCATGGCTCCGCTCCCCAACAGCAGGAGTGAACGGATGTCGCCATTCTTTTCCATTTCTCGTGCTTTGTGGCTGAATAGATGAATATCAGTAAGTTTCTGAAAGTATAGAATTTGAATGGACGATTTATCTTTGTTTTCTTTTATCCATTTCTGCTGAATGGTATTCCGCAATGCTTCCACATCGGTACCCGCTTTCATCAGGAAATAGGTATAAGCCCAGGTTGTTCGATCTTCAACAGTGGTAAAAGAGGTCAGCAATTCGGCATGAAAGTGCGAATTTTCAGGAAAGTCCTCCATAACGCCATCGATCATGTACGTTTTGGGATTAGGATCCTGCTGGTGCATGATGGTTATTTCACGGCCTGTCACATTGATGTTCCCATAATATTTCATGGCCAGACTTTTGCAGATAAATGCCCGGCCCGGAAGGGAAAATGCCTTTTCCGGATTTCCTGATATGATTTTAAAATCGAATACATCAAAGAATGAACTATCGGTTGAAAAGGCATTTGAACAAAAGAATTTTTGATCACCAATTTTTACGACAGCTTTCCGAAATGGCACCAACCTTACCATTTTTTCGATAACTGGATAGTCCAGCATTAGTTGTTTGGGCCAGTCACCGGCAACCCGGGCGGGATGCATTGAAGTTGCCCCTTCGTTGCTGTCAGTTGTCACACGATAGATCCTTCCTGCTTTTGCATGCATTCTGTCATAACCAAGTTCATTCAGCACAAATAATAACGTAGCCAACAGGCAGGCCATGGCTGTGCTTAATCCAACCAGATTAATAATAAACCAGGATAATCCATGATACAATCTCCGGATGATTCTCAACATATACATATTTTTTGTTCTTCTTGATTCTTTGGTTTGATCTTTTCAGGGTTTTCAGGTTTCAGCTCTTCCCGTTATTCATATCTCAGCGCCTCCACCGGATTTCTTGTTGCCGCCCGCCAGCTCTGCCAGCTCACCGTAAGCAACGCAACTGTTATCGCAACTGCTCCTGCAGCTGCAAATACCCACCAGCTCAAGGCTGTTTTATAGGCAAATTCTTGCAGCCATTTGTGCATGGCATACCAGGCAATGGGGCAGGCAATGACAAAGGCAAGAAGAACCAGCTTCACAAAGTCTTTGTTGAGCATAAACATAATCTCACCAATCCGGGCGCCGTTCACCTTACGGATACCGATTTCTTTGGTGCGCCGTTGTGCATCGTGAACGGCAATTACAAATATCCCCATGGTTGTAATTAACAAAGCAATGATAGTGAATACAAAGTATATCTGGCTTAGCCGTTTTTCCTTTTGGTACAGCACTGCGATTTCATCTGAAAGAAAGCTGTAACTGAAATCTTCTCCCGGATTGACTTCCTTAAATAGTTTTGCAACAGATTGTAACCCACTATGCACTGAACCTTCTTTAAATCTGATGAGAAAACCCATGCTTATATCCTCAAAATAGGACATGACCAAAGGTTGGGGCTTACCTGAAAGATGCTGGAAGTTGAAATCCTTCACCACACCTATGATTTCATGTCCTGCGCTATCTCCTTCCCCCATCTGCAAAAAGCTTTCACGAATGTCTTTAATCCCCCAGTATTTTTTTGCTGCTTCATTGATTACAATTCTATTCGCTCTCGATTTATCTAATTTTGCGTCAAAAAACCGGCCTTCAGAAAGTTGAAGCCCTAGCACCTGCAAATAATCCGGTTGTACAAACAAACCGTGCGTACTTAAATAGGCCTTTTCATCTCCCTTCAGTTTCCATGACATGAGTACCTGAGGGTTAATAGGAGCGTCACCCTGTGCAAAGGCTTCAATAGCCCGAATAGATGCCAGTTCATTCCGTAAATACTGGTAGCTTTTTTGCTTTTCAGCCTCCCTTTTCTTCCAATCATTCTCACTCCCGGTAAAAGGCAATTCCTTATACATGTTTACCCTGATCACATTTTCAGGACTAAATCCAGGGTTTTTATGTAACATAAATGATACCTGTTTGAAAATCACTAAAAAAGCTACAATGGAAGCTATCGTAAGCGTATATTGTATGGTTACAATCGATTTTTGACTGGCAAGAAAACTGCCCGAAAATACTTTCCCCTTCAGGCTACTGATAATCGGGATCTTCAAGGCTATCATAGTGGGATATATTAACGCCAATGCAAAAAGAGCGATAATGATTGCAACGTTCAGCACGATAATTTTCAATACAGACGGAGAAAGTAAAACCTTGGTAAAACTGTTAAAATAGGGTAGAACAGCCACATAGGCAAAGGTAACTACCAAGGAGGATAAAAAGATCAGCACCATGATTTCGACTGCTTTTTGCATAAGAAGTTCCCTTTTCTTTATGCCCATAACCTTCCCTAATCCAATATCCTTTATGCCTGCATTGATTTGAATGATCTGAAAGCCGCTAAAATTCAATACCGTTATGGCGAAAACGATAAGCATGATTACACCTAACACATGAACATTCTTTTTATCCCCAAAACGTGTGAAGATGAGTTTAAAAACGAAATTGGGGTTTTCACAGAAATAAATTTCGCTAAAAGATAGTAAGCCCAGTTTACTTCCCGAGAACATGGAATTTCCCATGTTTTCAATTTTCTTCTCAAACGCCTTCTGATTAAATGGTTTGTTTACGAGCAGGAAATCAGCTCCGGGTCTTTCATAAGTGCCGGAATGGCTGGGAATAACTATGTCAAAGGTAATGGAGCTGTTGGAGGGCAGCTTTTCAAGTACCCCTTGTATTGTAAATGTTTTACTTACACGGGTAGTTACTTTAATCTCCTGCCCGACAGGATCTTCGTTTCCAAATATTTTTCGGGCATAGTCTTCGGTAATTATGGCAGTGCCGGGATCAGCAAGTATTGTTTTTTTATTCCCGGTTAAAAGCTTAAAGTCGAAAAAATTGAAAAAAGTGCTGTCGGCAATGAGTACTTCAGGTGAAAAGGACGATTCTCCGGCTATGACCTTTATTTCATCTTTGGTGTATTTCTTAAGTGTTACAAGACTTTCAAGCTCAGGATAGTCTTTGTAATCGAATTTTAATAATCTACTGGCATCGCAAGGGTCACGCTGGCTCTCCGGTGATATTTGAAACGTCATCATGTAGATATCCTTCTCGCGGTTATGAAATCCATTCATGGTGAGTTCATTTTCAACATAGGATAGCAAAAGCGATAGGCATAAGGCTCCCGTGGACACCGTGAAAATACTTCCTGCAAACAGTAACCAACTGGATTGAAATTTGCGGATGGCCAGTTTTAAGAAATATTTAATCATGGTTCCCGGTTTATTAGCCTAATTATTTAAAGTCGTGTCGCAATGTGTCATTATTCATATCTCAACGCCTCCACAGGGTTTCTTCGTGCAACATTCCAGGTTTGGGAACTGACCGTTGATAATGCAACAACAAAAGCAATTGCCGGTCCCGGCAGAAATGCCCAAAGCGGGATTGGCGTATGAAAATAGAACCTTGCCAGAAAGGTTTTCCCTAAAATAAATGCTATGGGTAAGGCGATTAAAAATGAAATGGTCAGCCATTTGATGTAATTGGTAAGCAACAGACCCATAATCGATTTCGTTGTTGCCCCGTTTGTCTTCCTGATGCCGATCTCTTTGGTCCTGCTTTCAGCTGTAAACGATGCGAGTCCGAACAATCCCATGCATGCCAGTAACAAAGCAATCATAAAAGCCAGTCCGATAAGCATGGAAGGCAGACTCAGATTGCTGTAAGAGGCCAGGTCACGAAACAGCGTTGCCTTAAAGGGTGTGTCGGGGCAGTACCGGTTATGGACTTTCTTAATTTCATCGGTTATGGAAGCGTATGTCCCGGATGAATACTTTACCAGCAGTGATGGTTTTGGGGCTGGTCCAGTGCCAATGATCACAGGTACCAGGGGTCCGGCAAGATCAATTGCATAAAAGTCCTTAATGACGCCGATGATCGTTCCTTTTTTTCCATCGAGCGTGATGGTTGAACCAAGCGGATTATCATTCTTCATCACCTGTGCGGCAATATCATTAATCACATAACACTCAGAATCGGAAGGAAATGCAGGATCGAAGAATCTTCCATCGAACATGTTGATCTTTACCACTTTGTTGTAATCAAAATCAGCATTGATGCACCAGAAATGGAGTTTTTCCGTAACATCCTTACCTTCCCAGCTGACTTCATTTGAAACCCTTGCTCCTCTGGAGGGGATGCAATTGGTGTAACTTACTCCCTCAATACCTGGAATAGCAAGTAATTCAGTCTTTACTGCATCGGCATGGTTCATCATGTTTTCAGAATTTTCCAGAACGATCAGCTTGTCCTTATCCACCCCGACATCATAATTGCGCATGTAGCTATCCTGGGCTTTAATAATCATCATGCATATTATCAGTGCAATAGGAATGGTGAATTGGAAAACGATCAGGCTTTGTCGTAAAATACTGTAACTGTGTCGGGTAATTGTATTTCCTTTTAAAATACTCTGGGGGGTGGATGATGCGAGGTACAGGGCTGGAAATAAACCGGCAACCAAACCCGTAAACAGGGCAACAGATATGAAAAATGCGATCATCCTGAGATCCAGCAAGCGGAGATGAATATTGGTGTTCAGCATAGCGTTCAGCTCAGGCAGAAGCAGATTGACCAACAAGGCAGCACTTGAAAGGCTTGCCAGAATAATAACCAATGTTTCGCCCAGAAACTGATAGACAATTATGGATTTTTTTGAACCAACCACTTTCTTGATTCCGGCTTCGCGATACCTCCTGATATTTACAGCTATAGCCAGGTTTATAAAATTGAAACATGCAATTAAAAGAATTACCAGTCCGACAGCACCAACAATGACAACCCTTTGCATCTCACCCCATATCCTCTTGCCGCCGGCATAATCGTATAATATCTTTTCTTTAAGCGGAAACAGGAACAATTCCTGGTTTAAATTGGCTTCCTGGCTTTCGATCAGCTTTTTTATCTTGTTATTCACTAACTTATAATCAATATTTTGCTTCAATACTATCCAGGTCAGGTTGGAGGAAGCCCCGGCTTCGAGGGCATAACTGTTTTCTGCGAGGAATTTTGAGAAAGGAATTACAAAATCGAACTGCATGAACGATTGAGCAGGAACTTTCCGGAATACACCGGAAATTTTAAAAACTCCCTGTTTTTGCCCGTCTTTTAGAATAAGGAACCTACCTACGCAATCAGTACTTTCAAAGAATCTCATGGCCATTGGTTCCGAAATTGCTATTGCGTTCAGATCACTGAGCAAATCGAGATTATTCCCCTGAATTAATGGAAAAGTAAAGACATCGAAAAAGTTGTTGTCAGCATATAATCCATCACAAATGAGCGTTTTGTCTCCACTGACAAAAGAAAAGCTTCGTTCGGCGACCCTGGTTATCTCTTCAATTTCCGGGGCATGTTTTTTCAGCAAATCAGGCAGTGAAGCAGAAAGATATTCTTTCGGGAATTGATCCCCGTTAAAAAAAGTTACCAGGGCTTCAACAGCATAGAGCCGGTCATAGTTTTTATGAAATTTGTCGTAACTGTATATATTGAGTATATAAAGTGCTGCAATAATGGCACAGCTAAATCCGAATGCCAGGCAGGCATAATTGAGGCCGCTGTATGTTTTGTGGTGCCACAGGTAACGAAAGGCAATTTTGGAGAAATACTTAATCATAGAATAAAATTTTACGTTCATGGTTTCCTGAAATCACAGTCTGATGTTGCTTTACGGCTTCTCTCTTATGCTTTCCGCGGGTGGTTTCCATGATGAAGATAAACCCGCCTTCGACCACCCCGAAACATGCCTTGGGTTCTTCTATTTTCATGCTTCCCAACGAAAACACCATGCCGGTCTGCACAACTCTGGTGATAGCCTGTATTGCCTGAAATTCTGACTGGAGTATTGGTGCAGCAACGGCAGCAACCTTTTACTGTTTACCATTTACCTTCTTTCCTTATATCTCCTCACTCTCCCGGTAAGCCACCTCCATACTCCTCTTCATTTCTTCGGTGATGATCCTGCCGTCGAAAAGGTTTACCACACGGTGCGCGTAGCCTGAGTCCCTTTCAGAGTGGGTGACCATAACAATGGTTGTTCCCTCCTTGTTCAGCTCTGACAACAATTTCATCACTTCGAGACCGTTCTTTGAGTCGAGATTACCGGTAGGTTCATCGGCAAGGATTAGTTTGGGACCTGCCACCACAGCACGGGCAATTGCAACGCGTTGCTGCTGTCCTCCCGAAAGTTGCTGGGGGAAATGACTTCTGCGATGGCCGATCTTCATCCTTTCCAGAATATGCTCCACCATCTTCTTGCGGATTGATTCCCGGATCCGCATATACACGAGAGGTAATTCCACATTTTCAAATACTGTCAACTCATCTATCAGGTTAAAGCTTTGAAACACAAACCCGATATTTCCCTTACGCATTTGTGTGCGGTCTCCTTCCTTCAGTTTTGAAACATCTTTTTCGTCGAAGAAATATTGTCCTTCCGTGAGATTGTCAATTAAACCAATAATATTCAGCAAGGTCGATTTTCCGCATCCCGAAGGACCCATAACGGCGACAAACTCGCCTTTTCTGACTGCAAGATTTATTTTACTGAGGGCTGTAGTTTCCACTTCATCGGTACGGAAAACCTTGGTAAGATCAATGGTTTTTATCATGCTGCAAGTTTTTAGCAAAAAGGTCAAATTCGATGCCACATATGTATTTGTTTCACAGGTAACCACTTATGAAATTGCCTCTGTAAAAACTGTAAAATAATCACCACAATGTGTAAAATAATTGGACACTTTCTTTAACCTGTTTCAGAAGTTCCATACATTTGATAGTTAAGATCATGATCATGCAAAATGGTAGAATACTTGTTGTAGATGACAATAAAAATGCGCTTAGTGCCTTAAAGATGCTTCTACAGCTTGATTTCGAGCTGGTTGTAGCCCTGGCCAATCCGAATTTAATCCCTGCTGCTTTAGAAAAGGAGGATTACGATATCGTGTTGCTCGATATGAACTTCTCTGCCGGGATTAATACCGGTAATGAGGGATTATACTGGCTGGGTGAGATAAAGAGAAGATCACCAACAACCGAAGTAGTAATGATTACCGCTTATGGTGATGTTGAACTTGCAGTTAAAGCGTTAAAGAACGGAGCTGCCGATTTTATTTTAAAACCCTGGGAAAATGAGAAGTTACTGGCAACCTTACTGGCTACGCTGAAGCTCAGGCGCTCCATTGTGCAGGTAGAAGAGTTGAAGCAAAGGGAACAAACCATTAAGAAAGAGTTGAATCAGGAACAGCGGCAAATGGTAGGAACCTCTCCGGGGATTATAAGCATGATGCAGACCAT
>JGI11641J44799_10000104_pt1 | contig 21928 bp, 15 predicted proteins | sample WetSurSiteA1Bulk_FD_44799 | JGI IMG/M metagenome (IMG submission 44799) | reverse complement strand
CCATCCTCTTTTAGTTTTCATTTGCATAAACTGAAAGATTGATGAAGGGTATCGGTGAGGGTAAGGAAGGTAAGGAAATCTTCTCATTTACAGGGACTTCTATTTTCATTCCAATCATTTTTATTACGGGATTAATTTTCATTTCATCCTGCACGAGTAAGTATGAGTTTACCATGGGTCAGGATTTCTTGGATTCCCAGACCAGGTTGCAGGTAATTGATACNTTCAGCGTGGATCTTTCAACAGTTTTACTTGATTCCCTNAAAACATCAGCAACAAAAGTAGCTTATGCCGGAAGCTGTGAAGACAATGTTTTCGGTTCAGTAAAGTGCGGAGCTTATTTTGACCTGGCTTATTCAGATTTTCCCGAAATTGAGGAGAAAGCAATATTCGATTCCGCAGATTTCATGCTTATGTACAAGGGTACCAGTTACGGTGACACCACATCGCTGATGACGCTCAATCTCCATATGCTGACCGAAAGGATAGAACCTTATTCCTCATATCTTTATAACACTTCATCATTTGATTTTTCACCTGAAGTGACTGGAAGTGTGAGTTTCTATCCGGGACCGAATTCTTCTGATAGTGCAGTCTATCTTCCTGTTAATGCACTTGGAGAAGAATTGTTTAATAANATCAGGAATAAGGATGAAGATGTTTCCTCCAGCGAAATGTTCAACGATTATNTAAAAGGATTTTTATTAGAATCNGGTCCTGTGGATAATAAGGCAATAATTGGNTTTATAGCCGATGCAGACAATCTCAAATTAATAATCTATTATCATATTGATAATGAAGAGCCTGAACTGAAAAAGATCTCAATCACCATGGGTGAGCAGAATCATCAGTTTAATAACGTCATGTATGATCCTCACAATTCTCCGCTAAGCAACATCAAATTGGAAGGCAATGAGATTCCCTCGACCCAGACTGATAACCAAGGCTATATGCAGGGCCTTGTGGGGCTCCTTCCCAAACTGCGATTTCCGACAGTGGATGAAATCCTTGCAATACGCAGGTGGAAAATCCTGAAAGCAGACCTTATAATTGAGCCTGTCAAAGGTAGCTACGACGTTTTCAGTTTACCCGAGAAACTATATATTTATGATACTGATAAAGAAAACAGGCTTAATTCAGTTCTTCTGGACGATCAGGGAAATTCTCTGACAGCNCCTCTGGTATATGATGATTTATATGAAGAGGAAGCNACATATACATATGATATTACAAAATTTATAAACAGTGAGTTTTCTGATTCATATTTTGACTATGAACACGGATTNGTAATCGGATTGTCACAGGATGACTTCACATCAAAACTGGACAGGTTGCTGATTGAGTGTAAAAATCCGCGCATTAAGCTGGTAATCTATTTTTTAACATATTAGAATATAATGCACAGGCTCGTAAAGACATCTGTTCTGTTATTATCACTTCTGGTTTTACGACCCGGCATTATCTTCGCTCAGTCGACATCATCACCATATTCTATTTTCGGGNTCGGATTTCTGGAAGGCAGCAGTGTTGGACCTTCNAAGGGAATGGGTGGAACAGGTATTGCCTTCCTGTCTGAAATGTCANTTAATCCCATGAATCCAGCTTCTTACAGCGGCCTGGATAGTCTGTTAACAATTTTTGAAGTTGGAATATTCGGGAAATATTCATCATTCTCAACAGTACATGATAATCAGACAGATGCAAATGCGAATCTCAAATACGTGCTTATGGGATTCAGAATAAATCCATGGCTGGCAACCAGTTTCGGATTCTCACCATACAGCTCAATTGGATATAACATAAATGCAACAGCACCTATTGAGGGAACAGCGCATGAGTATCTTGAAACTTTTTCCGGATCAGGAGGGGTGAACCAGATTTACATAGGAGCTTCAGCTAATATCATAAAGAATCTTTCAATCGGGGTTAATGCAGCTTATCTTTTTGGCAATATTACACGCAACGAATCCTCTGCTGCTTTTGAATATACTTATAAGGATGTTACCTATGTTTCAAACTTTGATTTCAACTACGGATTAAACTATCAGATTAACATTAAAAAGTGGAAATATAATCTTGGTCTTATCTACAGCAGATCAAAGGATCTGAGAACAAAGAATACGACCACTATTAAAACGGCAACAGGGACAGAAACACTGAAGGAATACACGTATAAATATTCTATACCTGAGACATTCGGGGCTGGAATTGCAGTAACCAAGGGTTTTTTCAAAGCAGGAATCGACTTTGAACGTAGCGACTGGAAGAATATAGAGTTTTCAAATATCTACTTTCAAACAAGGAACAGCAATAGGTACTCATTTGGAACCGAGTTCCCTTTACCTGGTGACAGAAAAGGGACCGTCAAGATGATATTTTTAAGATTTGGAGGTGACTACCGTCAGTCCTACCTGGTAATAAACAACATACCTATTAATTGCGGGACATTGACATTGGGAACCGGTTTACCGCTTAAGGGTACCCTGAATGGGATCAATATAGCTTTGGAACTTGGAAAAATCGGCACCACAAAAAGTGGACTTATCCGCGAGGACTATATCGGTTTACATCTTGATATGTCGCTGAGGGCTTTATGGTTTGAGAAGCGGAAATACAATTAAATCCTTAAATCAGATTTTTATTTACCATTTCAAAAAATGAAGTCCGGTAGGATTCTCCTATCGGAATTCGTTGATTTCCAATAACAATCCTGCTGTTTTCAATCATATCGATTTTATCGGCCGATACGATATAAGATTTGTGAACCCTTAAAAAAGATCCGGATGGCAGCTTCTCAAGTATATTCTTCATGGTGGTCTTTGTAAGAATAAGCTTTCCCTCCGTATAGATCTTGACATAATCCTTCAGGCCTTCGATATAGAGAATGTCATCAAGATTTATCCGGATTGTACTGTATTCTACCTTGACCATTAAAAACTCATGTGATAAACCCTGCACTTCCTCACCGGATGTAGCAGCAGGCTTCTTTANNTTTGAAAGCTGGAAGGCNTTATTGACTGATCTGGAAAACCTGTCGAATGCAATTGGCTTTACAAGGTAATCAACTGCATCACTTTCAAATCCCTCGAATGCATATTCCTTAAATGCTGTCGTAAAAATGATCATCGGCGGATTATAAAGGGTTTTAAGGAATTCGAGTCCTGATATCTGAGGCATCATAATATCGAGAAAAATCAGATCGACCTGATTGTTATTAATAGTATGAACGGCTTCAAAGGGATTTGTAAAAGTATTGATCAGGTTGACATACTGAATTCTTGAACAAAACTCACTTATAATNTTAAGTGCTGAGGTCTCATCATCTATTGCTATGCAATTAAGTAAATTATTCCTCATTGNCNGTCCCCTTTCATATCCTGCCAGGNTATACTTTCAGTGCCTCAGAAAGAGTCTCCATAGCGTTTTTAAGATCATCAATCTTGAGTACATATGCAATTCTGACCTCATTTTTCCCAAGACCTGGTGTCGAGTAGAAGCCTGAAGCAGGAGCTAACATTACGGTCTGATTCCTGTAATTAAATTCTTCAAGCAGCCACTGTGCAAATTTATCAGAATCATCAATTGGCAACCGTGCAACAGTATAAAATGCACCTTTAGGCCTGGGACAGTACACACCNGGCATTTTGTTCAGAGCATCTACCATAAAATTCCTTCTTGCAGTGTATTCTGTATTTACCTGTTTGAAGTAATCAGGAGGAGTATCGATCGAAGCTTCACCTGCGATCTGGCCCAGACCTGGAGGAGAAAGACGAGCCTGTGCAAATTTAAGCGCTGTTGAAATTATCTCTTTGTTTTTACTTACAAGAGCACCGATGCGCACTCCGCATTCACTGTAACGNTTGGATACGGAATCAACCAGNATTACATTCTTTTCAATTCCTGCGAGTTTCATGGCAGAAAGGTGTTCTGCTCCATCGTAACAAAACTCTCTGTAAGCCTCATCCGAAAACAGGAAGAGATCATANTTCTTTACAATATCCCTCAGATGGAACAATTCCTCATTTGAATAAAGATATCCGGTAGGATTATTTGGATTACATATTATGATACCTTTTGTTTTTGGGGTTATCTTTTTCTCTATTTCCTTTATCGGCGGAAGTGCAAAATCATTATCAATGAAAGAGGTTACAGGGACGATCTTAACACCGGCAGATACAGCAAACCCGTTATAATTGGCATAGAATGGTTCTGGAATAATTACTTCCTCACCTGGATTCACACATGACATCAGGGCAAATAAGACTGCTTCTGAACCTCCTGTGGTAATAAGTATCTCGGTATGGTCAACATTTATTCCGATCTTCCTGTAAAATGAGGCAAGCTTAAGTCTGTATGATTCATTTCCAGCTGAATGGCTGTATTCAATAACCTTAAGATCTATATTACGGACNGCGTTAAGTGCCACATCCGGAGTGGGAATGTCAGGCTGGCCTATATTGAGGTGATAAACCTTTCTGCCTTTTCTCTTTGCTTCTTCTGAGTAAGGGACCAGTTTTCTGATTGGTGAAGCAGGCATAGCCCTGCCTTTATCTGAAATTGACGGCATATGGAAACAGTTGTCTGATTCGAATTAAAACAGTACAAAAATAATTTAATTACAGACCTGGAATAATGATTTCTGATGTTTTCAATATTTTTTCTTGTTTCTGATTTTCAGACCTTTTTATACCATGACAGGTTATGTTGACATATTTTTTTAATTTTGCACTTCAATAAAAGAAATCTATTAAAGGCAGATCATGGAAATTCCTTCGAAATACGAACCTGGCAGGGCCGAAAACAAGTGGTATGACTACTGGATGANNCATGGGTTTTTCAAGAGCGAACCTGATGAAAGAGAACCCTATACAATAGTGATTCCTCCACCTAATGTTACCGGTGTGCTTCATATGGGACACATGCTTAATAACACGATCCAGGATGTTCTGATTCGCAGGGCAAGAATGCTTGGGAAAAATGCGTGCTGGGTGCCGGGTACCGATCATGCTTCAATTGCTACAGAAGCAAAAATTGTCGCCAAACTAAAGGCAGAAGGGATCGAAAAACGTGATCTGAGCAGGGAGGAATTTCTTGATCAGGCATGGAAGTGGACAGGGAAACATGGTGGAATCATCCTTGAACAGCTTAAAAAGCTGGGTGCTTCTTGCGACTGGGACCGGACGCTTTTCACAATGGATGAAAAGAGATACGATTCAGTAATAAAAGTATTTGTTGATCTGTATAATAAAGGACTTATTTACAGGGGAGTAAGAATGGTTAACTGGGATCCTCAGGCAATGACAGCTGTGTCGGATGAGGAGGTCAATTACACTGAAGAGAAATCAAAACTTTACTATGTCCGNTATAAAATNGTGGGAGAGGAGGGANATATAATGGTCGCTACCACAAGGCCTGAAACAATACTTGGTGACACTGCGGTATGTGCCAATCCTGCCGATGAAAGATACAGGCATCTTATAGGTAAAAAGGTNATAGTCCCTATGGCAAAAAGGGAAGTGCCTTTTATTTTTGATGATTATGTTGATATGGAGTTTGGAACAGGATGTTTGAAGATAACCCCAGCACATGATATAAACGACTACGAGATCGGACTCCGTCATAAGCTTCCCTCAATAGATGTCTTTAATGATAACGGAACGATAAGTGAAAATGCAGGCATGTTCGCAGGTATCGACAGGTTTGTAGCAAAAGAACTTGCTGAAAAGGAATTGAGCCGGACGGGTGATCTCGTGAAAGTTGTTCCGTACAATAATAAAATCGGCCGTTCAGAGCGGACAAATGCTGTGATTGAACCGAGGCTTTCAGTACAATGGTTTCTCAGGATGAAAGATATTTCAAAGCCGGCTCTCGACGCGGTTATGAATGGAGAAATCCACCTGCATCCGGCCAAATTCAGGAACCTTTACCGTCACTGGATGGAGAATGTGCATGACTGGTGTATCAGCCGCCAGCTGTGGTGGGGACACAGGATTCCTGCCTGGTATTACATGAATAATGAAGTAGTGGTTGCGGAAAATCCTGAGATGGCACTGGCCCTCGCCAGGGAGAAAAGCGGGAACAAATCCTTAAAGCCAAGTGACCTCCGGCAGGATGAAGATGTCCTTGATACCTGGTTTTCGTCGTGGCTCTGGCCGATAACATCCTTTGATGGAATAAACAATCCTGATAACAGGGATTTAAAGTATTATTATCCTACAAATGACCTTATTACTGCTCCTGAAATTCTATTTTTTTGGGTTGCGCGTATGATTATTGCAGGATATGAATATCAGGGTAAAAAGCCATTCAGTAATGTTTATCTTACNGGGTTGGTCCGGGATCAGCAAAGAAGAAAAATGTCAAAATCACTTGGCAACTCACCAGAACCGCTTGATCTGATAAAGAAATTTGGCGCCGATGGAGTAAGGGTTGGAATGATGTTGTGTTCACCAGCAGGCAATGACCTTCTTTATGATGATTCACTTCCGGAGCAGGGACGGAACTTTGCAAACAAAATATGGAATGCTTTCAGGCTAGTAAAAAGCTGGAAGGTGGATGATAAAATTGTCCAGCCTGAATCATCTGCCGCTGCAGTTAAATGGATGAACGAAATCCTGAAAAAATCGCTTGGTGAGATTGATTCGAACTTTAAAAGATTCAGGATATCTGAGGCCCTGATGCAAAGCTACAAGCTTTTCTGGGACGAATTCTCAGGATGGTACCTGGAGATAATTAAACCTGAGTACAAAAAACCTATCGACAGGAAAACCTATGATGCCACAATCTCTGTGTTGGACAGCCTCCTCAGAATAATTCACCCATTCATGCCTTTTATTACAGAAGAAATATGGCAATTAATAATTGAACGCAAAGATGGTGAAAGTCTTATGATCTCCTCCATCCCGAAGGCAAAGAAATACGACAAAGAATTAATTGCCAGATTTGAAAATGTTAAAGAAACTATTACAGCAATCCGGACAGTAAGGAAAGAAAAACAGATACTGAACAGGGACACTGTTGAATTATTTGTAAGAACCGATATAGCTGCTTATGATTCTTTTTTTCTGCCAGTTACAATGAAATTATGCAACATCTCGGAAGTGAAATTTATTTCCGAAAAACCAGGCAATGCTGCCTCATTTATGGTGAAGACGACTGAATTTCATATTCCGCTGGGAGAAAATATCGATATCGAAAGCGAAAGGGCAAAGATTAAAACAGATCTGGATTATTTTAAAGGTTTTCTGGATTCAATCATGAAAAAGNTTAATAATGAGAGCTTTGTGAAGAATGCACCGCCTGCTGTCATCGAACTTGAAAGGAAGAAAAAGTCCGATACCGAATCTAAAATAAAGTCGTTGGAGGAGGCGCTAAAAAGCTTCTCAGGGAATTAATTTCCTTAAGAAGTAATTCTGATCTGATTCCTTAATTTCCCAGCCATCATTCAGAATTATTTGCCAGCCTTCACCGGATACATGATTTTTGTCGATTTTCAAGCCCCTGGCTGTTATGCGCAGATACTTATAATTGTTTGAAACAAGACAGCCAATCTTGTCGACTGTCAGCTTTCCCCAGTTGTCAGATACCCGCATCGTATAATAAAGAGTACCAAGTGTATCGAGGAAATGGACATCTTCAGGTTCGAAATCAAAATAAGGACTTTCAAGCTCAAGTAAGACGACCGGTTTAGATGTAAAAACACCAACCTGATTGTCAAGCCTCTCCCTGATTTCCTTAAGTCTCTGTTCCTCCTCATTATGAATTTCGGATAAATTGTAGTTAATCGAGATGCTTCCTGCTACATCTCGGCATACCTGTGGCAATTCGATCTGATACAACTCTCTGACAATGTTACCAAGATCAATGGTGTCGGTTGCGATTGTTTTAAAATCGAAACCTTTGAAGTACAGCAAAGTGGCATACAATGCTCCGTGAATGGAACCATATGACCTTGAATATGACTGAAAGGAATAGATCCTGTCGAGGTATTCAAAGAGCTTTGATTTATATTCCTCAGGAGATTTTGAGGTGAACAGCAAATATGTAAATGTTGCCAGACCTTCATATGTCTCAAACCTGTTTTCCATATTTATATACTTCGGGAATGTCTCACGGTTCGATCCCCTGAAGATCAGAGCATCCCGGATCGCCAGCTTTTGTTCTTCACCATCGGAACCGATAGCTTTTTTAAGAGCTTTCCATTCAAGTTTGATCCAGATCCGAGCCTCTTTTTCATCCATATTTACGGCATTAAAATATTCAGGATTGATACCTTTCGTTTGCTGGTATTTGTGAAAAAGTGCATGAATGGCTCGGGTTGTTAACCTGTAAGTATCTTCTTCATTAGGAAGGGGAGCCATCCCAAAATGTGTTCCTCCAAATTTTACTGCTGTTGTATTGATTATGTTTTCTTTTGGGTAAAAGCCAGTAAATATCCCGTCTTTAAGTTTAAGAAGACCTACACTGTCTGGTCGATTGGCAAAAATCTTTCTGCTGTTCCTGTCTACGTACATTAGAGGTCCATACAGATTCTGGCCCCAGAGTTTTCCATCATCCTGGTTACAGATCTCTTCGATCTCTTTAAAACTGGCTGATGCTTTCTCCGGGGTAAAATAGGTTTCCTCAACAGGTCCTTTACAATTGGAGAAAACGGCCAGGAAAAATAAAAAAATCCAATTCTTCATTTATCAGAAATATCGCTCTAAAAATAATTATTTTTTTGACTTTTGCCAGTTAAAGCACTTTCGGCATCATTCGCTCCAGAATCGTTAAAACTGGCATCTTTAATACTAACATTAAGTTCAAACCCGATCAGTAGTGCAATTGAGTTCAGGTAAAGCCAGATTAGTATTACCATCAATGTTCCGATCCATCCATATATTTTATTGTAAGGTCCGAAATTATTTACATAAGCCGAAAACCCGAGAGAAGTTATAATAAATAATATAGTTGCCAGAGTCGATCCCGGTGTGATAAATCTAAAATCATGCCTCCTTGCAGGTGCCAGATAGTACAGTAAAGAAATAGCCAGAAAGAGCAGAAGGACGACAACGATCCATTTCAGAAGGACAAATATTGAGATTACCAGGCTCTTCTCCAGGATACCAAGTTCCACCAGCGTATTAATTGCCATTTTCCCGAATATAATAAGGGCTCCGGCTATTGCAATCATAATGAGGCCTACCAGAAGGAGCAAAACAGAAACCTTCCTCTGATTAAGCCACGACCGTGAATTGAAATGATGTGAAGTAGTTACAAATGCATGGATAACTGCATGAATCCCGTTTGTTGAAAATACTATTGTTGCAAAAAACATTACAAGAAGCAGGCTGCCGCTTTTATTTGTCACAATGTCCACAATAGTGCTTTCCATAAGATAATAGGCATTTACGGGCAGGATGCTTTCAAACATTCTTATCAGTTCCTGCTGGAAATTAGGAATCGGGATAAAAGGGATCAGTGTAAACAGGAAAATTGTGGCCGGCAGAAGAGCCATAAGCAGGTTAAACGCAATGGAGGACGCTCTGGTAACAAGTACTCCTCTCCTGAAGCCTTTGATTACAAATTTTATTACATCTTTTATCGGTATGCCATCAAATCCGGGCAGAACGAGATTTCTGGTCTTCTCTGGCACTTTAAATTTTTTGCCTCCTCTGATGAGCCTCATAATTAAAAAGCTTTAAGACTCATATCAAGGCTTTTAATATGATGAGTAAGGGCGCCAGACGAAATGTAATCGACACCGCATTCAGCATAGCCTCTTATTGTATCAAGTGTAATTCCCCCGGATGATTCGGTTTCATAACGGCCACCGATAATTTTAACTGCCTCCCTGGTTTCACTGATGCTGAAATTATCAAGCATGATGCGGTCTATTCCTCCTGTTTCAAGAATCTTCCTGACATCATCAAGATTACGGGCCTCGATTTCCACTTTAAGTTTCCTGCCGGTACGTTTTAGATAATCTCCTGTGCTCCGTACTGCATTTTCAATACCCCCAGCATAATCGATATGATTGTCTTTCAGCATTATCATATCATACAGTCCCATCCTGTGATTCAGGCCGCCTCCAATTCTCACAGCCTCTTTTTCAAGGAATCTCATTCCGGGAGTGGTCTTTCTGGTATCCAGGATTTTTGTTCTAAGTCCCTTAAGCTTTTCAACATACTGGTTTGTGCCTGTTGCAATGCCGCTCATCCTTTGCATGATATTCAGGACAAGTCTCTCTGCTTTTAATATTGATTGTATTCTTCCTGAGATATGAAATACTACATCCCCGGGAACAATTTTGGTACCGTCTTTGATAAATGGTTCAAACTTAAGATCATTATCAACCATTCTGAATACCTCATCAGCAACCTGGCCACCTGCCAGCACACCATTTTCCTTTACAAGGAGCCGGGCTTTACCGTAAGCGTCTGCCGGGATACATGCAAGGGATGAATGATCGCCATCGCCAACATCTTCTTCGAGACATCTTAAAATGAAATCCCTCAGAATTTTATTTTGCATTGTCGGGTTCAATACGTATCTGATGTATAAGTAATTCCTGGCCAACCTTTTTAAGAAGGAAATAGACCCTGAAATTGCCCTTTTCAGTTTCAAGGTTGCCTATTGCATATTGTGCATCATTTTTTGCACCCTGATGGCGGATAATAAATTCTTTGGTATGGTATTCGTTAAAAAAGTCTTTCAGAATTGTTTCGGCGACATTCTTTTTATAGAAATCTTCTTTATCGAGCAGAAGAAGTTCAACTGTCGAATTCATATATTTTGAAAGTTCCGCAGCATTTCCTGACTTTATAGCTAGAGATATACCAGCGGGGATTTTTGACTGCTCCTGAGTAATTGCAGTCAGGGTACCTATCATAAATACTGCAACCGTTATTGAAATTATGAACTTCATTTAATTCAGTTTAATTACATTCTACTATCAGGTTAAATCCATCGCAAATTTAAACTAATTTATTTTAAAGAATATACGTTTATGTCTTTCAGCCTATTAATAATTACCGGAGCAAGTTATTAATTATTATTTTTGTAAACAGCGCCGGACATTTTACAGTGTACAAAAGTCGGGCCAATAATTATGAAAATTTCTTTATTNCAAACAGGAAAAACCTCGGACAGATATTTNGCAGAAGGCATTACAATTTTTGAAGAACGGATAAGAAAATATTCAGCTTTTGAGATATTTACCATACCTGATATAAAGAGCAGTCGAAACATGCCTTTGCGGGAGCAGAAGATCCGGGAGGGTGAACATATTCTGAAACTTCTCAGGGCTGACGATTATATTGTGATACTTGATGAAAGAGGGAAAGAGTTTTCAACAGTTGAATTCTCAACCTGGCTGGAGAAAATTTTCATGCTGCAAAAGAAGAGAATTGTTTTTGTGATAGGGGGCGCCTGGGGTTTTTCAGAAGAAGTTCTTGAAAAAGCAGACACACGCATTTCCCTCTCCCGACTGACATTTTCACACCAGATGGTACGTTTACTGTTTTTGGAGCAGNTTTACAGAGCTTTCACGATAATAAAAGGTGAACCTTACCATCATGTATAGACCGATAAGATGACATTATGAAAGATGGAAAATTAAAGATTGCACCGTTTATCCTTTTAATTGGTCTGATACTTTTTGCAATTGCAGCAGAATCAATATATCTGGGTGATTTTGAATACAGGTTCAGAACTAACAGGTTCAACAGGATCCTGAAGGAGAAGGAAAGGATTATGGAGAACTGCCTGAAAGGAATGAAACCTATACTGGCCCGTGGAGAAACGCATGGATCAACCGCTGAAAACAATCTGTTTTCAGTTGCTGAACAGAACCATATCACTATTCTTGAGTACATTGGTAAGAAACTTATCTACTGGTCAGACACCGATTTTGACGTCCCGCAGATTCTTGTCGATTCACTTTATAAAAAGGAATTAATATTTGTCCAGAACGGATGGTTTCTGACCAAATCTGTCCAGGCCGGGGATGAAATAATTGTGGGCCTGTTGAGAATAAGGAGCGATTTTGGTTTTGAAAATGACATTATCAGAAATGGCTTTGTGAAAGACTTCAATATACCCGAAAACACAGGATTCACAAGGAACAGCGATGCTTCAAAATTCCAGGTACTTGCTGGAGACGGCACTTTCCTGTTTTCGCTGTTATATCCTTCAGAGAAAGGGAAGACATATTTCATCTATGTGCCACTATTAATATGGTGCCTTGTTCTTTTAATGATACTATACCTTACACTCTGTCTTGTTGAGTATCTGATTGCACGTAAGAGGAAAATCACTGCATTTCTTTCATGCATTATAATTTTAGCCTCAGTTTACCTGCTGATTCTTTTATTGCGGAGACCGGTCGTACTGTTTCAGACGGAATTATTTTCGCCTTACAGATACACCATGAATGCCTTTATACCTTCACTTGGTCATCTTCTGCTATTGAGCATTCTGCTATCGGTGCTTGCTTTTGTCTTTTTCAGGAACATTAAGACAGACAGATTAGCTAATAAATCAGGTTATTTGTTTCTTACTCTTTTTATGCTTCCGGGAGCTTTGCTGTTTGCTCTTTATCACATTGTTTTCAGTCACCTGATTTTCAACTCAAATATCAATTTTGAGACGTTTAAGGTTCTGGATCTTAACTTCTTCAGCTTCACAGGATTTGTCTCAGTAATACTGCTATTCGGCATTCCTTTTCTGTACACCCTTAAGATCTTTCAGATAATAAAGCAGCCAGACACCAGGACGGTTATTTTATCAGTGGTGACAGCACTGGTGATCCTTCCGGTTTTCTTTTTCAGAGACCCGCAGGCTTTGATTCCTGTTGCTCTTTTTTATTTTCTTGTGACGATCTTTATATGGTTTTTGTTAAGAAAAAAAGCAGGAGTTTTTAATAAGACAGTTATATTCTCGATTGTCTTCGGATTATATTCTCTTTTTCTCATAACGTACCTTTCAAAAAAGAAGACTGAGGAAAAAGTTAAAATTCAGCTGGTTTCATATTCTACTGAAAATGACCCGACTGCGGAACATCTTCTGCTCGATATGTGGCCAAAAATATCAGGAGATACTGTGCTGAGAANAATGATGGATGTCATAACCTTTGAAAGAAATGATTTTGATACTATCTCAAATTATCTGCACGAAAGATATTTCAGAGGATACTGGGAGAATTTTAATCTGAATGTTGTGCTTTGCCGGAAAAATGATCATCTGAATGTTGGTGACCAAAATGGATCGATAGAAGATTGTTTCAGCTTTTTTGAGCAGAAAATTTCAGCCGACGGAGAACAACTAACCGGTACGGGATTTTATTTTATGAANAATAAACAGGGAAGATCAAATTATCTAGGAAAGGTTTATTTTGAATATGGCAACAGCAGGGTTAACGGTCTCTTTATCGACCTTTTCAGCGATATAAATGTTTATCAGATAGGATATTCTGAACTGTTATTAGATAAGAAATATCACAGCTATGCAAAGCTGAAAGACTATTCTTTCAGCAAATACATTAATGGAGAAATCGTGCTGAGAACAGGAGAATTCCCTTATAGTAAAACAGATGCAGAATATATTGAAAAAGTGAAGGATTTCAGATTTTTTAAAGCTGATTCATACAGCCATGCGCTTTACAAAAACGGGAATGTGACTGTAATAATAAGCTGGCCGGTTGTACAGGCACAGGATCTGATTATCTCCTTTGCATATCTTTTCGCTTTTATATTCATTTTTTCAAATCTTATTCTTATAATCATAAAGAAACCCGTAATAAAAGCTCCTGCAGGATTTGACTTCAGGCAAAAACTGCAAATGTCATTCATCGGGATACTATTATTCTCTTTTACCCTGATCGGGGTGGTCATAGCTTCACTGGCAGTCAAGCAATACAAGACAAAGCATTACGAAAATATACAGGAAAAACTGAATTCCGTCTCTATTGAACTGGAAAGCAGAATATCGATGGAATTGTTTCTGGCCTCTGACTGGAAAAGCAATAGTTACAATTCAATGGATGAGATGCTTATTAAACTCTCAAATATCTTTAACACGGACATAAATCTTTATAACCTGAACGGATACCTTATCGCGACATCGAGGCCTGAGATATTTTACAGGAACCTTACCAGCCGGAGGATGAACAATATGGCATTTATAAACCTTTCAACCCTCCGCAGAAGTGAATACCTTCATGAAGAGATGATCGGCAATCTAAAATATATTTCTGCCTATATTCCTTTTTATAATACTAATAATGAGCTTCTGGCATATCTCAATCTACCATATTTCAGGATGCAGAGCGTTCTGACAAGAGAGATTTCAAACCTGATAGTTACAATTATCAACTTTACACTTCTTTTCATAGTAATTGCAATGAGTCTTGCCGTTTTTATCAGTGGCCGCCTTACATCGCCTCTTGCAGTTCTCAGCAGCCGGCTGGCATCTGTCGAACTAGGCAAGAAAAGTGAACATCTTTATTATAATGGTAACGATGAGGTAGGAGAACTCGTCAGGCAATATAACCGGATGGTCGATGAACTGGATGAAAGTGCCCAGAAACTGGCAAACTCCGAACGGGAATATGCCTGGCGTGAAATGGCAAAGCAGATAGCACATGAGATCAAAAATCCATTGACTCCGATGAAGCTTAATGTCCAGCAGCTTTTTAAATCGTGGACNGATGGAGTTCCGGGATTTGAGAAAAAGCTTGAAAGATTTACTAAAAACCAAATCGAATATATTGAAAATCTTTCTTCAATAGCTTCAGCATTCTCATCGTTTGCAAAGATACCTGAAGCAAATCCGGGTTCAGTTGACCTTCTTGAACAAATAAAAACCACCCTTGAACTTTTTAAGGGCAGCGAACATATTACCTTCAGGATAGGGTGGCCACATGATGAAAAGATTTTTATTTATGCTGATAAAGAACAGATAAACGGTATTTTTTCCAATCTTATCAAGAACAGTATCCAGTCAATTCCGCCAGGGGAAGAGGGTATTATAAAGGTTAATCTTGAAAAGGGGAAAGGGAAAATAATTGTTGCTATTGCTGACAACGGAACAGGGATTCCGGAATCATTTCAGAAAAAAATGTTTACTCCGAATTTTACCACAAAATCATCAGGCATGGGGCTTGGATTGTCAATAGTTAAGAGGTATGTGGAAAATGCCGGCGGAAGGATCTGGTTTGAATCAGAACCAGGCAAAGGATCAGTTTTTTACATTGAACTTCCGTTCATAATACCTGAGGAAAAATCAGGAAATCAATAGGAACATAATAAAATTGGATTGATCTCTCAATTATTTAGCAATTTTAGCGTTTACTAGAGTAAACACGGGGTTTTTGATGGCCGACAGAATCTCATACCATATTAATAAACTGTTCATTATGCTGCTAATTTTATTTAGTTTTAGCAGCAGTGATATTATTTGTCAGGAAAATATTAATGGTATCATCAACAAATATGCCAAGGTAAATTCTTTAGGTGCAGGGTTTGTTTCCGTTAATCCGGCAGAGGCTACACAGTTTTCAGCCGGCGACTATGTTATGCTTATTCAGATGAATGGAGTTGGCATTCAAACAGTTGAGGATAATTCATATGGTTTGACTGTTCAGTCAAAATATGGTGAACCCGGAGGGCATGAATTTCTTATCGTTCAATCGGTTGCCGGTGGAAATATTTTTTTCACCAGTCCTGTTTACATTAATACTTATGATGTTGCCAGTAATGTTCAGCTGGTTCAGATACCTTTCTATGAGTCTCCGACTGTAACAGCCACCCTTACTAGCCAGGGATGGAACAGTACGTCGGGTACAGGCGGAGTTCTTGCACTTATGGCAGGGAAAACACTTACACTGAATGCAGATATCGATGTCACCGGAAAGGGATTTACCGGAGCTTTGGGTTATACTGGGATCGGGGAGTGCGTTCGCACAAATGAAACAGCAAATAATCATTATTCTTATCCGAATACATGGAATAACTCAGGTTATAAAGGTGAAGGAATTGCAATTCATGATGCTTCAAAAGTTCTTTTATCTCCTAATCATGTTAAAGGACAGGGTAGGAATTTCACAGGGGGTGGTGGCGGAAATGGAATGTACTCAGGCGGTGGCGGTGGATCAAACCGTGGTAAAGGTGGCGACGGTGGTCTTGAAATATCAAGTCTTTGTGCAAATGACCCNCGTGAAGGTGGATATGGCGGTATTACGGTTATCGGTTCAATAATACAAAATGGAATTTTCTTTGGTGGCGGCGGAGGCGCTTCAACCCAGGCCTCAGGTTCAACAGCATCGTCAGGAGGTAATGGAGGCGGTATAGTAATAATTATTGCTGATACGATCGATGGAAATAATCATCTGATAAGATCTAATGGTGTTACAGCAGCAAATGCTGTTTCAAATGCTGGCGCAGGAGGAGGAGGAGCCGGAGGCTCAATCGCACTTTCATTCCAGGGATTTGCAAGTCAGATCCAGATTGGCTCAAATGGTGGAAATGGAGGGAACAATCCGGGTGGTTTTGGTGAAGGTGGTGGAGGTGGTGGAGGGCTCATCTGGCTTAGCTCGGCGAATCTGCCAACACTTGTTTCAGGTGCGACGGTAAATTATGGGACTCCAGCTCCGACTACTCCTTCAGAAGGTACCGGGGAAATAAAATATAACTTCATTCCTAAACTAAACGGATTTTTGTTTAACCACATCCGGACAAGAGCAACCGGCAATAAAGTCGATTCTGTCTGTTCAAATATTATGTACGGACAGATGCTTGGAACACAACCTGTGGGAGGAACTCCACCTTATACTTACGAGTGGGAGAGCAGTACTACATCAGCGACAGCTGGATTTTCAGCAGCACCCGGAACCAATAATCTACAACATTATACTCCACCGGCATTGCTGACTCAGACTACCTGGTTCCGCCGTGTGGTAAGGGATAATGGTGCTGTAATAACCGATATAAGTCAGCCGGTAAGAATCATAGTTCATCAATCAATTAAAAACAACACAATAGGAAACCCTGATACTCTCTGCTACGGACAGGATCCACCCGCACTAAATTCACTATTAACCCTTCAGGACGGTAACGGGATTTATACATATTCCTGGGCATCGAGCACTGATAATTCTGTCTTTACAGATGTGGCTGTAACGACAGCCAGCTATCTGCCGCCAGCAGGGCTGACTGAAACGACATGGTACAGACGCACTGTACATTCGGGATCGTGTGTTGATGTCAGTTCGTCAGTAAGGATCAATGTTCTTGATACAGTGAGAAACAATTCAATTCTTACGCTTCCGCAGGAGATCTGCCAGGGAATGACCTTTGCAAACCTGACCGGGACATCAACTCCGACACTGAGCGGTGGTGACAATACTTACAGGTACAAATGGGAAAGCAGCACTGACGGACTTACATGGGTAACAGCTACCGGACCGAACAATTTATCAGATTATGATCCCAATGAATCCGCATCTTATTTCCCTGGCCTGGAATATTTCAGGCGTATTGTATTATCAGGTAGCAATGATGTCTGTAAAAATGTCAGCAAACCGGTTGCCATCACAGAATATCCTGTTATTACAAATAACCTTGTTACGCCGGCCGATCAGACAATTTGCTCGGGATCGACATCAGCACTATTAACAGGCTCAGTTCCCTTAAATGGAAAAGCAGGTTCGTACACTTACACCTGGCAGGACAGCACAAAAAGCCATTCCTGGACTGATATCTCAGGTTATATAAATGTAGCTAGCCGGAATTTTGTCCCGCCGGTTCTGACAGATACCACAAAATACAGGAGGATCGTTCTTTCATCTGCATGCTCCGATATTGGTAAATCTGTTATAATTAAAGTGCATAAGCCTATTTCAAATAATACAATATCCCTCCTGTCCGGAGGAGTTTCCGATACAACGCTCTGCACGGTGCCACACCTCACAGGTTTATTGGTTTAAATGCAACAGGGGGCACGAACATCTCAGGCAGTTATGCATACCAATGGTCATCTTCAACCGATAATTCTGTTTATACAGACATTACAACTGCTGCAACAGCAACCGGTTATCAGCCGCCTTTGCTTACGGCCACTACATATTTCAGGAGGAGGGTTGTATCGGGACAATGCTCTTCAGAGAGTGCCCCGATTAAGGTGACTATCCTGCCGCTGATAACGAACAACACAATATCGGGTAATCAGACCGTTTGCAAATCAGACACTCCCGAACTTCTTACCCAGGCATCGGGCACAAGTCTTTCAGGAGGAGGAGGTTCAGGAACATACTCTTTCCTGTGGGAACAAAGTCAGGATGGAAATACATGGAGCCCGGCAGTGGGCACAAACAATCTGACGAACGGTACTTATCAGCCTCCGGTAATGACAAAAACAATAAAATATCGTAGAATTGTCAATTCGGGAGCAAATAATTGCTGTGAAAGCACTTCAAATGTGCTTGACCTCGTAATTGATTCCTTGCCTGCCGGCTCAACGATTTATGCCGGTCCGGATACTACAATCTACTCATTTGATTATATCGTCGAAATGGTAGCTGATCCGCCTTTTTCAGGAGGAACTGGATTATGGTCAGTTGTGGAAGGTACCGGTAGCTTTGAAAATGATACAGATAACAATACCAAAATCAGCGGATTATCCAAAGGTTTGAATATTTATTTGTGGACTGTAACGAGCCTGCAAAATGGAGGACCAGGTCAGCGTTTCTATCTACGATCTTCTCATTCCCGAAGGATTCTCTCCGAATAATGATCCTGATGGCTATAATAACACATTCAAAATCAATGGACTCGATCTGCCGAACCAGATAGCAGAACTGAAAGTCGTGAACGGAGCCGGGACTGAAGTATTTTCGACCTCAAACCGTAACGGGAATGAATGGACCGACTGGGATGGTAAAAACTCAAAAGGGGTTGATCTTCCGGAAGGGACATATTATTATCTGCTAAAGATCCAGTCAAAAGGTAATGATCAGGTCTTTAAGAAAAGCGGATTTATTGTTTTGAAACGATATTAAGGGCTGAATGATAAAATGAACTTTTTAACTCATTCCGAAATAAAAATGATGAAGAGAATTAAGATTACATCTGTTCTGTTGCTCTTAATTATAAATCTTGCGGCCGGTCAGAATGTACCTGATTCTTCAAGGATTAATCTCGGATTCCCGGTTTACAGCCAATATTTGCAGAATGGACTTGTCATCAATCCGGCATATACCGGCACGCGGGAGGTATTAAGCGGCTTTTTATCATACAGGATGCAATGGATCGGAACCAGCGGCGCTCCGTTGCTTCAGTCCCTTTCATTTCATTCCCCGATGAAGAATGATAAAGTGGCTCTGGGTATGATGGCTCAGTTCATGCAGTACGGCACCACAAAATCAACGAGTATTTATGGAAGTTATGCCTATCATATAAAGCTTAAAAAGAGCAAAATCTCCTTTGGACTTAAGGGAGGGGTGGATCTTTCGAATACCGACTATACTGGCTTGCTACTTAATGATCCTGATGATCCGGTATTTAAAACAAATGATCAGTCACTTTTACTGCCCAATTTTGGAGCAGGAGTTTATTATTTTACCGACAGACTTTTTGCTGGTCTTGCTATTCCTTCATTTCTGAATTACCGCAGAACAAGCAGCGGTTCAGCGGTTCCGTATCATAGTTTCAGCCAGTATGAATTCATTGTCTCCGCGGGTGCCCTTATTCCAATTTCCACTGTTTTGAAATTTAAGCCATCAGTTTTAATCGATTACTCCCTGGATGAAACACAGCAGCTAAAACAATTTGACATAAACGGCAATTTTATTATCGCAGATCTCATCTGGGCAGGAGCATCATGGAGGATGTCGGAACAGGTACTTGTAGGGATAATTCAGGTACAGGTCAACCACCAGCTGATGTTCGGATTTTCTTATGATTACCCGTTTGGAACGATGAACTCTTATTCAAAGGGATCAACCGAATTTATATTGAGGTATGAATTCAGGTACAAGGTAAGTGCCGCTAATCCAAGATATTTTTAATAATTATGAGAAAAGGAGCGACCATAATTATTTTTATGTTAATCACTGTTCTATCAGAAACATTATCTTTCTCACAGGAAATGTCTCCTTATAAAGTAACGAGACTGTCACTTAACATTTCGGGATTCAGTGATATAGCGCCGGTAATTTTCCATGACGGAATAATTTTTTGCTCAGACAGACGGTTGAGCGGGGTCACTGACCGGACATCTTTTGATAATCGGAGACTTTACAATATTTACATTGCTGAAAAAAAAGATACCTCCGACTGGAGGAAGCCATTTCTGGTAAAGAATGAAAGAAGTGCCCAGTTCAATACAGGACCTCTGTGTGTTGCACCCGATGGCAAGACTGTTTATTTTACAAGTGAAATTGAGACTGGCGTTCCTTCAAGAAGCAAAAAGTTCAGGAATAAAAGCGGAATTTTTGAAGCTGAACTTTCAGGGTTAGAATTACTTTCAATCAAACCTTTTAAATATAATAATCCTGGTTACAATATTGGCCAGCCATCAATAAGCTCCGATGGCAAATATCTTTTCTTTGCTTCTGATATGCCCGGCGGCCAGGAGGATCTGATATTTATTTCTGTGAATCAGTCGACGGAAGCTGGAGTAACCCGGTCAATATGGGACCAAATGTGAATTCCCCGGAAACAGATAATTATCCCTGTATTCATTCGTCAGGCAGATTCTATTTTGCTTCAAACCGAACCGGAGGAACAGGTGGACTGGATGTCTATTCTTCCGATTTTAGAGATGGTTCATGGGAGACTCCTATAAGACTTCCGGAACCTGTAAATTCTTCATCTGATGATTTTGCTTTTATCGCCCAGCCCGATCTTCAGACAGGCTACTTTTCGTCGAACAGACGCAGGAATGATGACATCTATGAGTTTACGACCACGGTAATCAGGAAATCTTCCTGTGATACACTTGAGATAAATAACTATTGTTATGAATTTGCGGAGGAGAATGCGGTAAAATATGACACAATACCTTTCAGATTTGAATGGAAGTTTGGTGATGGGAGCAAAGCAATAGGAAGAATTGTGGAACATTGCTATTCCGGTCCGGGAACATACCTTGTACAGCTTGATGTGACAAATCTTGTTACAAAAGAAGTATCATTAAACGAAAAATCACAAACGCTTGTGATACAAGACATTGAACAGCCTTATATCTCCAGTCCCGATGTCGCTGAAGCTGATGCCAAGCTACAGTTCAGTGCCGACAGCACAAACCTTCCTGGCTGGGATATAGCACGTTATTACTGGAATTTTGGTGATGAGACCATTGCGATCGGGAAAAACGTCGAAAAATCATTCCGGCGACCTGGCAATTATACTATTCAGTTAATAGTATCCACAAAACCTGAAGAAGGGGGAATGGTAAGGGAAGCATGCATTTCAAAAAATATTTCAATAATACGCCGTCCTTGAAAACGAAAAGTACTATTTTAACGTTAGATGAAAGTGAATACTGCAATATATAAAATCCTTATTATAATACTTTTTACGGCGGCATCAACTGGGGGTAAAATCCTGGGGCAGGCAGTTCCGGGNAAGGATGAAAATATCCCATTCCTGGTNACTTTCGGGAAAAACGGTGAGACTTCCTGGGGTGATGATGATTTCANTTCAGTATTCTTTTTCACCATACCAAAAGATTTTAACCGGCAGTTCTATATTAAAGTATTCGATCCTGATTGCGGAGGGGAGAATGATGAAATTCAAGGACTGTTTGATTCAAAGACTATGTTTTCGGTGTACGGTGGTAAAGGAGTTGANCCGGATAAAAACCTTGCTTCGAGAGGTTTGAAATCAGGCGATAATTATAAGCAGGGAAACCTTCTGGCATCCAGGGTGTTTGGAAATGAACCAAAATATGA
>JGI11641J44799_10000098_pt1 | contig 22321 bp, 21 predicted proteins | sample WetSurSiteA1Bulk_FD_44799 | JGI IMG/M metagenome (IMG submission 44799) | reverse complement strand
CGATGGTTGGATCACATTTGGAGATAACTAATGAATAAAAATCAACTCACCCCATTGGACGCGATGGTTGGATCACATTTGGAGATAACTAATGAATAAAAATCAACTCACCCCATTGGACGATGAATTTTTGCCTATTGTGCCATGGCACACATTTTTATTGGTGTTGATGGCAGCCATAATCGGTGCCATTGCAGCAGTCCTCGTTTTACCAGGTTGGCTGCCGGGCTTAGGTGCATCTTGGGCTGGAAGTGCTCCGCATGCCTTTTGGTATTTGTCGCGTGCCAGTGCTTTGGTGGCCTACTGGTTACTGTGGCTTTCCATGTGCCTGGGATTGCTCATTACAAACAAGCTGGCACGGTTGTGGCCGGGAGGACCGGTGGAGTTTGACCTGCACCAGCACACCAGCCTGTTAGGTTTGGCTTTTGCTACCTTCCATGGGTTGATCTTGCTTGGTGACCACTATCTGGGTTCGAACTTATTCCAAATTCTGGTTCCCTTCAGCATGCAACAATACCATCCGTTTTGGGTGGGTTTGGGTCAATTGAGTTTTTTCTTGTTAGTGCCGGTCACTTTCAGCTTTTATGTGCGCAAGCAGATCACCCCACGCACATGGCACCTGATCCACTTTCTCAGCTTTATTGCTTATGCATTTGCCTTGCTGCATGGGATCGCCAGTGGCACGGATAGCGCCACATTAGGAGTACAACGAATGTATTGGATCACGGGTGGATTATTTTTATTCTTATTCATCTATCGCCTGCTGAATACTCTCGTTAATCCAACACTGAGTCGTACTGGAACACTACAATCGAGTCAAAACAGGCGGGATTAAGGTTACGATTTTCTCGTACGCCGTTGGTGGGCGAAGTGACGAACTCTAACCTCAAATAGTAAATCCTTTTCCCCACGGTTTTGGGGCTTTAGAGATGGCGGTCCACTCAGCGGTGGTCAGCTAAGCGAAATTTATGCTACAATTTCAAACAGTTCCCAGGTTGGCGCTCGGAGAAGAAAGTACACAGAAGCGTGTAATTTTGCCGAATATCGGAAAAGACCTGCGAACTACGTATATACTACTGTAAGGAATCTTAAGGAACAAGAGGTAGGCGGTTCGCTTGTCAGGCTGTAATAATGTTAGTTTGAAGTCTACCAGTTAGTGGAGATAACATGACGAACATAAGAATCTGTTTGGCTGGTGCGACAGGGTGGGCAGGTTCTGAACTNTCCCGAGCTATATTTGAAGCTCAAGATATGGAACTTGTCGCCGCCATTTCGCGGAGCCACGCGGGACAAGGTCTTGGGGAAGCGATAGATATTAAAGGACTCACAACGCCGGTTTTCGCATCTGCAACAGAAGCGCTCAAAACCAAACCAGATGTTTTTGTGGAGTACACGAAACCTGATGCAGCAAAGTTTCATATTTTGTCTGCCCTNAGNAGTGGCGCTCACGTGGTTGTCGGAACCTCAGGGTTAAGCGAGGATGACTACCGAGAGATTGATGATGTTGCACAAGAAAACAAGCGAGGGGTTCTGGCTGTTGGGAATTTCGCCCTCACCGCAGTGCTGCTTCAAAAATTTGCTGAAATTGCGGCGAAATATATTTCCCACTGGGAGATCATTGACTACGCCCATTCCGAAAAAATTGATGCTCCGAGTGGAACCGCACGAGAATTAGCAAACCGGCTTTCTAAGATTCATGAGTCACATCTTGATGTCTCGCTGGATTCAATCGATGGTCCAAAGGAGAGTCGGGGAGTCAGATTGCATGGTTCCCAAATTCATTCAGTTCGACTTCCCGGATATATCATTTCACTCGATGTAATTTTTGGAATGCCAGACCAGAAGTTAATATTGCGTCACGAGTCCGGTTCAAGTGCAGTGCCATATGTCAACGGGGCGCTCCTGGCAATCCGAAATGTTGGTAAATTAGTTGGCGTCCATCGCGGGCTTGATAGCGTGATGGATTTCTAAGAATATGACACTCAGTTTAGCTTACATCGGGCGAACTTCAGTCAGTCTCGTAGACTGAAAGCATCGCTCCATGGTTGCTACAGTCACATCCTGAGTACGGCTTTGCCGACCGGAATGGTTGTGATGGTATTAACATCAGATAGGGTCAAGTTGGCAATAACCAAGGCGAGGCTTTTTAGATGGAGCATTACTGCTTTATACCGCCATCAATTGGTCAAAACAACGACAATGAGAGTACTTGCGGATGGAATCCTACATAGAGCAAATCGAAAATAAATACAAACGGATTTCCAAAATACCAGAGGGGTTCTTACGCTTTACGGAGCCAATCAGGAAAGATGCTATTGGTTATCTAAAGTTATCCAGTGGTTCAAAAGTGATTGACGTGGGCTGTGGGACCGGCGCAAGTTTCCCATACCTGGAATCTGTGGTTGGTGAAGGCGGGTTAATATTGGGAATTGAGCCGAGTGTAAGCATGATCAATGTTGCACGCGATCGGGTAAGGTCCGCTGGATGGAAGAACATCGTACTCTGTGAAAACACGGTGGAAGAAATTGTCGTCAATGAGCAATATGATGGCGCGCTATTGTTTGCAATGCATGATGTGTTTAATTCGATTGANGGTTTAAAGAAAATTCACTCCCTTCTAAAAGATGAGGCGTTTATCACGTGCGTGGGTCCAAAGATGCAGAAGAAAGGTTTCACTAAAATAGTAAACCCAATGTTGACAATGTTGTTCAAACGGATGNCCGTCTCCCAAGACAANAAAGATAAACCATGGCGTTTGGTTGAAAGTGTTTTTAGGACAGAAAAGATTGTCGAAGAAAAGCACGGCTTGATTTTTATATATATTGGTCGTAAATAATAGANTTGTTTACTTCATCATTTAACCCAACCTATTCTGGAGTAATATCATGGAATTGAACAACATCACTTTTGGGACGACAAATTGGTCACAAATCGTAGCTACTGAGCATCCAGGTGAAACAGGTATGGCGTATTGGCGCACGCAGCAATTCGACGCCATCCGGGTGCGACTGGTTGAGTATACCCCAGGGTACCTGGCNGACCATTGGTGTAAAAAAGGGCATATCCTGTTCTGCCTGGAAGGGGAGCTCCATACTGAGCTTTCGGACGGCAGGCAGTTCGTACTAACACCAGGGATGAGCTACCAGGTGGCAGACAATGCTGAACCGCATCGCTCCTCGACCCATACGGGTGCTAAACTATTCATTGTTGATTAAATTGGAGGATTTGTCATGCAATATCGCGAACTAGGTCGGACTGGATGGAAAGTTTCTGCCTGCAGCTTTGGTGCCTGGGCCATCGGCGCTGATTGGGGGAGTGTGGATGATGCCGAGTCAATGGCGGCATTAAACCGGGCGATCGAGCTCGGGGTTAATTTCTTCGATACCGCCGATGTTTACGGAGATGGGCGAAGTGAGCGCTTGATGGCTCGGTTGCGGAAGCAGCACCATGACAGAATCTATATTGCCACCAAGGCCGGACGCCGATTGAACCCGCACAATGCTGATGGTTACAACCGAACTAACCTTACTGCTTTTGTAGAGCGCAGCCTTAAGAACCTGGAGATGGACGCACTGGATTTGCTTCAACTCCATTGCCCTCCCTACCAGACCTACTACATGCCGGAAGTCTATGGAGTGCTGGATGACCTGGTAAAGGTCGGGAAAATTCGCTACTATGGCATCAGTGTAGAAAAGGTGGAAGAAGCACTCAAGGCGATCGAATACCCAAACGTGCAAAGTATTCAGATCATCTTCAACATGTTTCGCCAACGCCCCGCAGAGCTTTTCTTTGAACAGGCAAAGAAACGCAAAGTGGGCATCCTGGCACGCGTGCCGCTGGCTTCGGGTTTACTCACCGGTAAACTGACACCCGCTTCACAATTTACTCGCAATGATCACCGGGCTTACAACCGCCACGGGGAAGCATTTGACCGGGGCGAGACTTTCTCCGGCGTTGATTATGGAAACGGCTTACAGGCTGTTGAGGAATTAAAGGCCATTTGCCCAGAGGGAATTAGTATGACCCAATTTTCCTTGCGATGGATATTAATGTTTGATGCCGTAACATGTGCGATCCCTGGAGCAAAACACCCATCTCAAGTGGATGAGAATATCACTGTTTCAGAGCTGCCTCCGATCTCAGATGAAAAAATGGCTCAAGTGCGGGCTATCTATGACCACTACATCCGTGAATTCGTCCACCATTATTGGTAAACAATATTCATGGTCTTGTAGTATTTCTAATCTTTAATACAATCTACAGTATAAATTGAGTCTGGAAAACTATTGTTAAGCACCTTTGATGCATGGGAAGTTGAAAGGGTCTTGGAATGAAAATCAAGTGGTACTTGCTCGACGCAGGCAAACTACAAGAGCAACCAGCTCCAGAAGGTGATATCCAGATATCTCTCGAAGAATCCGGAGAGAGATGGTATGATGTTCAAGAAGCTGAGACCGAGGAATACATCAATTCTTAACATCACTTGACCTTCATCCATTACAGCTTACACGTTGCCTAGATTCAATCAATGACCCTGGGGTGATTTCATTCGGCAAGTCTCTCCTCATGGAGTTTCCAGCTGCATCTGACCGGGAATCGACAGACCTGTCTTACCTCACAATCCTTCTGCAGGATCATGTGTTAATGACCATCCGCCACGGGGCATTGGGAGCACTCGATGATCTCGCCTTCAGTCTAACGGGTAAGTCTGCGCCTGCAATCCTTCACCTAGCACAGATTATTTATCTGATCCTTGACCAATTTGCGGACCTGAATGTTGAGGCAGAAGTAACGATTCGCGATCAGATCAAAATTTTGTCAAACACTCTCGCTGAGAATCCTGGAAAAGTGAGTTCTAGCGACCTCTCGCATATTCGTGGACAAGTAGAAAACCTGGTATCTTTGGTAGAGAACCAACTTTACTGCATCTCAGGGTTGAATGCCAGTGATAATGAAGTATTGCAGGATCCGCATCGAAAAGCGTACATACTAGATCTATTATCAGAAACGGAGATTATGCAAAGTGGGGTATTCCGTCTTGAGACCCGCGTGAGAGACCTCTATAATGACTATCAAGCTGCGGGAAATGAACTTGTGGAGAAGCGTCTGCGCCTGCTAACAATCGTCTCGGCTATTACCCTTCCGCTTGGTCTGGTCGCTGGTCTACTTGGTATGAACGTTGGCGGAGTCCCGGGTACTACAAACAACTCTGGGTTCATCATTGTGATCTTTTTGATGGTCCTGATTGTCCTAGTTGAGACATGGTATTTCACTCGCAAAGGGTGGTTTGATTGAATGGATTGGATGGTGCAACAAGGATATTATTGAAATCTCGAACACCCCTGGTTCTCAGGAAGCTTGCAAAGGCGGTGTAAATGCAAATCATTGGTTCAATCATTGCCATCATAATAGTATTACCAATTGTGCTACTTATAGGGGGCTTACTGTTTTACCCCGATTACACCAGGAAAAAAAACCTGGCTGGGTATATGGTTAATCATAATCGTTACCTGAGTCTGAACGATAAAACAAAAGTATGGATCAGTGTATGGCTGCCGGGCAGACTGAAAGCCGGAGAGAAGATCCCCACACTCCTAAGAATGGAGCGGTATGTTGAGGAGGTCGAGGATGGCTGGTTTGTAAAAGTGGCTAGATTTTATGGTTATAAAGATGAAGGTCTTAAGACAACCCTGGAAATATTAGATAAAGGCTACGCCTTTGTCTTTGTCCAGTCACCAGGCTCTTGTCAATCTAGCGGACCGCGTTATTCTGATTATTCCTCCAGCGAGATAGATGCCATGGGTTTGGNCATTGGTTGGGTTTCGGAACAGCCCTGGTCCAACCAAAAGATTGGATTTTTTGGCGGTTCCTATTCCGGAACAACGGCCGAAATGAGCTGTGCNGCTTTGCGCCCAGAGTTAAAGGCNGTCTACCCCATGAAACCCGACTTTGACGGCTTTAGAAGTGTCGTCAATCCCGGTGGACTTGGCTCTGGGGCTTTCCTGCATGACTGGGCAAAGATGGTGAGCGCTGGTGATATGGACGATATGATCGGATTGGGAGAAGTTATTTCTGGACATCCTCTCTCATTTGTGGAGAAATTAAAGTATCACGCTTTGGTAAAAGGTCTCAAGCGTCCCAAGGGAGCAGATTTGGAGATCTTCCAGCAGGCTATCCAGGATCATCGCGCCAATCCGGATGTTGAAAAACTCTATGGTGGTTTGGAAAATAAATACATCGATTCTACATTTCCCACTGCCGATGGGGTGGCAACCTGGGAGGATATTGCACTCTACAGCTACAAGGAGCGTATCGAGAAAGCCCAGGTCAATAGCTACAATCGCGTGGGATGGATCGATGCTGGGACAGCAGAAGGGGTTTTGGAGAAGTATCTTACCTTTAATACTCCACAGAGGATCGTCATAGAGCCTACCGGACATCGATTAGGTCAGTTTGTTAACCTTTACGGGACGCATCCCGACCAGAACCCATACCCGCCAGGTTTTAAAAATCCTAATGATGATATGCTTGACTACTTCGCCCGACATCTAAAGGATGGACCAGAGATCAAGGAAGAACGGCGAATCATTTACTATACTTATGGTGCCAATGTCTGGAAGGAAACCAATACTTGGCCTCCGGATGGAACTCGGATGCAGATATTGTACTTCGGCAAGGGTCGATTACTCGTCCACACGAAACCCGACATCCCAGAAGGGTTTGACACTTATTCTGTTGACTTCATGGCATCTTCTGGCAAGGATAATCGCTGGATGGGACAAATGGGACTTCCCGTGATTTACAACGATCGCCATTCGGAAGACGAAAAGTTATTGCATTACACATCCGCTCCACTCGATGCAGACATCGAAATTACTGGTAGCCCCACCGTATACCTACAAGTTACTTCAACACACACAGATGGTGCCTTTTACCTGTACCTTGAGGATGTGGCACCGGATGGTCGCGTGACTTACCTGACAGAAGGGCTTCTTCGGGCCATACATCGGAAAGTTGGGGATCCGAGTACAGCTCCGTACGTCCCGTTGGGTGTGTATCACTCCCTACGCTTGGTGGATGTCCAACCGCTCGTGCCGGGTGAAGTGGCCGAGATAAGCATCACGCTCTTCCCAATCTCGGTGCAGATATTAACGGGTCACCGCATCCGCCTGGCTATCGCAGGGCACGACGCGGCGATGAAGACACGCTACCCGGCGGATGGGATTCCGGAATTGNGCTTCTACAGGAANTCAGTGCAGGCCTCGTACCTGCAGCTGCCGATGATGGGGAGGGAATATCCGGGAAGTGCCTGATTCTGTCTGTCTTTTTTCCTTATTGGAATATAGGCCATACAGGGGTTTAACGGGACAATACTGCCGATAAGCAAGTACCTATATTATATAAGTTTAACGAATTATTAGACTGAGGGACCCGATTTCATCAAGGAAGGAAAATGCATGATAAGCAATCCAATCATTGATAGTATGATTAACCGCAAATCGATCCGTAAATACACCGAGGAGATACCAACCGATGAAGTCATCCATCTGGTGGTGCGTGCCGGGCAGCAGGCACCCTTTGCCTCTCAGCTGTGCAGTGTTTTACTCACTCGCAAAAAAGGCATCCCGTTTGGAGCCCCCCTGCTCTTTACCATTTGTGTTGACCTGCATCGCATGGAGTTGATCATGGCCAGAGGCAGCTGGCGGATCGTTACGAATGACCTGTCGATGCTGTTTTTCGGGATTCAGGATGCCTCGCTGATGGCTGAGAATATGGTTACCGCAGCTGAGAGCTTAGGTATGGGCAGTTGTTTTTTAGGCGTGGCACCCTATATTGCAGATAAAATTGCCAGGAAATATAAACTACCGCCCAGGGTGTTTCCCCTGGTCCAGTTAGTGATGGGCTACCCTGCAGAAAACCCACCCACACGCCCGCGCTATCCGTTAAGATTTTCGCTGTTTGAAGATGAATACCCTCGGTTCAGTGATGATGAGGTTGAGCAAGCGATGAAGCAAATGGATGAGGGCTATCTGGCGCAAAATTACTACAGTAAAGGCAAAATCATGATCAAGCTGGAGCGTGGGCGGGAGGAAACCTATACTTACGATAATTACAGCTGGACCGAGCATATCTCACGTAAGTGGGGGCAGTGGTATGAGTCACCTGCAGAGCTGCTAGAACAATTGTCCAAACGGGGCTTCAAGGTGTTTTTTCAAGAGAAGGAAATAACCGAACCAGAGGAATGAGAATTGCAGTAGATAGATCATTTCATCTGTATTAATCATCATTTACAGAAGAATTACTTCTTGCAATATTTTTATCGCTCATACCCTTACAAAGGTCAAGATACATACTTATAATTGAGGTTGAATTAATACCTGAAGGTGTAAACATTGACTAGAAACCGAAAAAATCTAATTCCTTTTATATTGATCATTGGTGGTGCATTGTTTTTATTGGCAGGGCTGATATGGGTCNTTCAACCGCCACAAGAAACNAACCTGGTGCAACCAAGCCCTGGCTNGGCGGAGCAGGTGAAAAGAGTTGCTCTAAACGATGCCAAAGCAGCCTTTGACGCTGGAAATGCCACTTTCCTGGATGTGCGCAGNAGCACCTCATTTGAAGCCTCTCACATTCCAGACGCATTGTCCATTCCGCTCGACGAACTTCCCACACGAATNAGCGAGCTTGATCCAACTTCATGGATCATTCCATACTGAACCTGACCAGCGGAGGAATCGAGTGCCCGTGCGGCACTGCTGCTCAGGGAAAATGGTTTTACAAATGTTACCCCCATCCGGGGAGGATTCAACGCTTGGGTAGAGGCAGGATATCCGGTGGAAAGTGGAAAATGAATGTAATCATATGGGGTATGGATTTATTCGTTAACCATACCTCCGTGGTAAAGTAATTGTTAAACCATCTCGCCTTTGAGGTCAATCCATTCTCTTCCGGTGAAATATAGAGGGTCGCCTTCGTTTGTATCTGTATAACTAAATTCTCCCACGGTATACTGGAATCCACCCAGGAATCGACCGGATTGGTACATTTTTGACAGGCTTTGTTGAATGATCGCTCCTGCCTGGGCAGAAGTTATCTTTTCTGGTTGCAGGATTCGTCCAAAATAGTTCATTCCCCACACTACTTTACCACGGTAATACACAATTTCTTCNCCGATGAAATCACTCTCTCCAAGATAACAGTCATGATATGCCCAGTCATCCTTGAAGAACTGCAGGTCATGTGATCCCAAGCGGTATGGCAGGAGTTTGTTCCCTCCGCCAACATAGGACGCTTGCTTGGCGAGCAGGATGAAATTTATCATTTCTTGGTTGGAATTCAATTGCATTTTATGCTCCTGTCTGGTACCTCGATCCAAATATTGGTTTATGCAACGAAAAAATTCTATCATACCCAGGGGGTATTGTGCCATTTGCAGGCATATGCTATGATTTCTGAAGGTGAGTAAAGAATGAGACAGATGAAGCGCGTTTTTTACATCGTTTTGCTAAATGTAATTATTTCAGCCGTCACCGTAGGCGTCGTCCTTCAACTTTGGGAAAATGACCATCCACCTATTTCTGCGGAGAACACACCGGTTGTACTCATCGTCACAGCCTCCCAATCAGTCATCACGCCAACGATTACCTATGATCCTCTCTCAGGGTCTAGTATGCCTCTGGGAGATGGAACTACGATCACTGGGACGGTGGAGGCAACGCCGATTTTACAAATGCTTACCTATCGTGTGAAGGAGGGTGATTTCCTTGGAGCGCTGGCGGCCCAATTTAATGTAAGCGTGGATGATATCATGGCAGTGAACGGTCTAACTAACCCGGATAGTCTGTTCATCGGTCAAATATTGTATATTCCGACCGCACCATTACCGACCGCCACTTCTACGTCAATAACACCAACCGTTTTCGCTACAGTCACCCCTAGACCATCACCAACATCAACCCGGGGACCCGCTCTCACTTCCACACCCACAGAAATTGGGCTGGCGGCTCAAGTGGTGATTGATGCGGTGATTGGAGCAGGTGTGTTGGAGAATGAGCGTATAGTTATCCGCCGTACGGGTGATGGCGAGCTCTCCCTGGCAGGTTGGCAGCTAACGGATAGTAAGGGGTTTGATTATATNTTTCCTCAGTTGACTCTCTACAAGGATGGTGCTATCAATTTAAATACGCGTNCGGGGCAAAATACTGTGGTGGATTTGTTTTGGGGGTTAACCACTCCAGTATGGAAACCTGGTAAGATAATCTCCATATACGACTCTCAAAATAACCTGCGCGCAACCTATACAGTGCCATAGATAACTATTCTCAAAGTAATGGGTTTTACTATCAGCGGAGAGAATCATGATTGGAAATAAACCAAAGCTTATTTTTAATCCGAAGGCAGATTGGGGACATGCCAGCAGCGCGGTTGTAGGATTGAGACCACTGGCAGAAGAATTCGGCGGAGGTGATTGGCAGGAGACTACTCATCCAACGCATGCCACCGAATTGGCTCGCCAGGCTGCAGAAGCTGGCTACACTTTAGTGGTCGCGGTTGGCGGAGATGGGACTGTCCATGAAGTGATCAATGGCTTGATGCAGGTTTCACCCGAGACAAGACCTCGCCTGGGAATCGTCCCATTGGGTTCTGGAAATGATTTTGCCCACTCGATTGGTATCACTGATAATCCGGCAGAGTCGCTCAAAAGAATATATATCGGGGAGACCAAGCATATCGACGTTGGTGCATTTATTTTAGGCAAAGGGAGTCGCGAGTATTATAACAACACCTTTGGTTTGGGATTTGATGCCACGGTGACCATACGCACTAAAAGCCTGACACACATCAGAGGTTTTCTGATGTATCTGGTGGCGGTGCTTCAGACCATTGCGCTTAACCACGAAGCACCTATGATGCACATTACCACGGATACGGAATCATGGGATGAAGAGACAATCATGATGGTATTGTGTAATGGACCACGCGAAGGGGGCGGCTTCCTCGTTGCACCAGGATCGGATAGCTCGGATGGATTATTGAATTATGCATCGGTACGTCACGTCTCACGACTGATGATGCTTCGATTGATCCCGGAGGTGATGAAAGGCACCCATGGTCGGTTCAAGCAAATACGGTTGGGTAAGTTGCAGTGGATGAAAATCCAATCGGAAAAACCTGTAACAGTCCATGCGGACGGGGAGGTCATCGCAGGTTTTGATTCAGATGTACGGAACGTTACGGTCGAGGTTGTTCCAAGTGCAGTGGAAATTGTGATTTAATCTGCAAAGAAGTAAGATTATGCCCAATTTTACTGAGAGTTTGCAAGGCCGCGACCTGGGGCATTTGCAAATCATTGCTGAATTATGGGGGATAGAGCTGAAAGAGCAGGATCTGCGTGCAGCGCTAGTACAGTTAACTTCCATGATTGTTGGCACATCCCAAGTGGAAGCCCTGGTAAACAATCTTTCATCTACAGAAAAAGAAGCTTTAGCTGAGCTTGTCCATCATTCAGGACGTCTCCCCTGGGCACAATTCACTCGGGAATATGGTGAGGTGCGTGAGATGGGGGTGGCGAAACGTGATCGCGAGCAACCTTATAAACAACCCATTTCTGCCGCCGAATCGTTATGGTACCATGGGATAATTGCGAAGGCATTTTTTGACACTCTTGTAGGAGCGGAGGAATTTGCTTATATCCCAGACGATCTTTTGGGTCATATCCCTCGTACCGCTGATGAAGATATCTCCCGAATGGGAAGGCAGGCATCAACAGCNGAATATGCCCANGCATATCTGGCAAGTGACCGTATCCTAGACCATGCCTGTACGCTGTTAGCGGCAATTCGTATGGGCATCACACCACCAGGTTCGTTTTTTACTCAATCTGGTGAGGAATTAACCCCTGTAATCTTAAAAGCCATATTAGCAATTACTGGAATCATTGATCAAAATGGTCGTCCTCTAGCAGATCCAGTTCGCAGGTCTCTGGAAGCTTCCCGCGCAGAAGCCTTGATGAAGCTTTTTCAAACCTGGAAAAACAGCAATCAGTTCAATGAACTGCGTTTAATTCCAAGTCTAATCCTCGAGGGAAATTGGGTAAATGATCCATTGCGAGGGCGACAAGCCGTGATGGATTTTCTATCCGGCATTCCGGCTGAGAAGTGGTGGAGTTTAGCTTCTTTTATCGCAGCGATCAAACAGCGTAATCCAGATTACCAACGACCAGCAGGAGATTATGATTCGTGGTTCATCCGAAATGCGCAAACCGGGGAGTTTTTACGTGGGTTTGATCATTGGGATACAGTGGATGGCCGTTTGGTCAAGTTTATTCTCACCGGACCACTATATTGGTTGGGAGTGCTTGACCTTGGATCCCCGGATACAAGTAAGGAAGTGACTGCGTTCCGACTTTCGCGATGGTCGCGGGCGTTAATTAAAGGTGAGCATCCCAAGGGAATACCCCTGGAAGAGGAGACTATATTAGTCCGTTCGGATGCCCGTATCAGCGTCAAGAGATTGGTCCCGCGGCGGGTCCGCTATCAGCTGGCACGATTTTGTGAATGGGGAAAGGAAACGCCAGATGAATATCAATATCAGATCAGCTCTGCATCTCTCAGCAAAGCAAGGAAACAGGGGTTGACGGTGAGCCAGTTACTTACGCTTTTAAATCGAAACACAAAAGTACTGCCTCCCAATCTGGTGAAAGCTTTGGAAAGGTGGGAAAAAACTGGAAGCGAAGCTAGGGTGGAGAAATTAGTGATTTTACGGGTCACTTCTGCAGATGTGTTAAATTCTTTGCGTAATTCACGCGCCGGTCGCTTCTTGGGTGAGCCATTGGGACCGAATACAATTGCGATAAAATCTGGGGCAACCCAGAAGGTCTTAGGCGCTTTGGCTGAATTGGGTTTTTTAGGTGAGGTCCGTGAGGATGTGGAAGGTTCTTGACCGAGGTTTTAGCCTCTGGTAACGACCTGTTCAATCAGATTTGCTGCTTCAGGTAATGCCGATTCCACTTCTGGGCTGAGCGATTCCCCCAAGGTTAGGTCACCAGCTTCAATTCCAATTAAGAATATTTCTTCCGGCATGGCTGAGGGCATGAGCGCTCTACCTAAGGACAGGGTTTCTGCCACTCCCCATCCATGGGCTGATCCTGCTCCTTCGGTAAAAGCATCAAGCTGATCATCAAAGAATAAATGAACCATCCCGGCTTTGGTGTTGTTATGAACCGCATCGACCAATATAACAGTCCTGGTTCCTTCCAGCAAGCCAAGCAACCCAACACCAGGTAACTCCACCAGCTCTACGATAAGGTTTGGTCTATCAATATTTGCCTGGTATTTCTCCTGCCATAAACGCACAGCAGCGAGGCCGGCTGCATCATCCCCGCGCAGGCTTTGACCAACACCAATGATTTTGATGGTGCCAGAGGATTCAGTTCTGGCATCATCAAGAAAACGATTCATCCTGTTTCGATTTTCAGTTTCAGGAAATGTGTAGAGCAGGAGATGCATGGATCATAGGAGCGAAGCAAGTGCTCAAATGATAACGATGCTTCTTCCTGTGGTTGTTTGACGGCAGTTGGAGCTAATGCCCAAAGGTCAGCTTCCATCTGGGCAAAGTTCTGTGCGGTTGGTGGAGTGATTTTGGCAAAGCGGATCAACCCCTGTTCGTCAACAACATAGCGATGATACAGCAAACCACGTGGAGCCTCTGAAACCCCACAACCTTCACCGGGTTGTACACTGAACTCTACATGGCTGGGTCCGTGTGGTTGGTATAAATTGGCAAGCTCAATTGCCAGGTCGCAGGTATGTACCAGCTCAACTGCACGTGCTAACAATCCCTTATAAGGGTTAAGTATGGGAGCTTTTAATCCAATTTCCCTGGCAGCTTCCTTCGCCATTGGACGTAATTTTTTATAATTCAGGTTAAAACGAGCCAGGGGACCGACGAAATACGTGCGATCATCTACTGTATGGCTGTGCAGTGCATTGGATCGTTCGACATGCGTTTCAATATAGTTTTTCTCAAATTCCTGTGGGCTAATCCTTTTCCCTTTGGACGAGAGGATATCACCATCATATATGGCATATTCTTCAATACGGTTGAGGGCGACAAACTCGTACTCCTGCTCGAAATCAGGATAATTTAAAGTCGCAGCCCATCTCACTGTTTCAATCGAGGCCTGGCGTGCCCATTCCAGCTCAGGGACCAATCCATGAATAGCCTGTTCGGCTGGCCAGCGGTAAAACCCACCAACGCAGGTATTGACAGGATGAACCGAACGACCACCGATGGCTTTTAGCAGATCATTTCCGATCTTTTTTAATCGCAGGCCTTGCTTAACCAGATCTGGTGCTTCGACAGCCAGTGTTAACGCGCTTTCGTGGTTCACTAAATCGGGGGCTTGAAGCAGATAAATATGCAAAGCATGGCTTTCAATATATTCAGCACAATAAAGTAATTGCCGTAGCAGGCGGACTTCTGGGGAAATGGTCACCTGTAGGGCAGCTTCAAGAGCCTGAACTGAGCTCATCTGGTACGCCACCGGGCAAATCCCGCAGATACGTGCGGTTATATCGGGTACATCCTGGAAGTATCGCCCATGCAAGAAACCTTCAAAAAAGCGAGGTGGCTCATATATATTCAGCAAAATTTCATCGATGGCTCCATCTTTAAGGCGAATGGTCAATGCTCCTTCGCCTTCAACACGCGCCAAAGCGGGAATATGGATATCCTGGTTCATTTGTTTTCTCCTGCAATCTGGTTGGACTGGGCTGCAAGCATCTCCGCAGCCGTACGGAAAGCTGGTGCATAGTTGCTGATATTGGAGAATAAACCCCTCACTTCGCCAGGATAACGCTCAATTGGGAGCATCGCTGTAATGACGGTTTTCATATCTGCACTTGGGGCTGGGCCGAAGCACCCATAGCAACCGCGACCATTTGACGGGCAAAGCACCCCACAACCAGTGCGAGTAGCCGGGCCCAGGCATGCGACTCCATGTGCTACAGCCATGCAAACAATTCCCCTACGTTTACAATCAAGACAAACACTCTGCGTCGGTAGGTTGGGCCGGCGTTTTTGCAATAATGCCTGAATGACCTCAACCAGCTGATATTTATTCACCGGGCAGCCCCACAGCTCGAAGTCGACTTTAACTTGTTCTGAAAGAGGGACAGATTTTGGTAGTGCGTGTAAATATTCAGGGTGTTCATAGACTACCATTGAAAGGTCGTCCAGCCTGGTATAGTTACGCAACGCCTGGATTCCTCCAGCCGTCGCACAGGTGCCTAACGCCACCAGAGTTTTAACCTGCTTGCGAATCTCCTGGATACGTTCCAACTCGTGGGGAGTGGTGATCGACCCTTCAACCAGGGCGATATCATAGGGTCCGGGTAGTGTTCGTCTGCGTGCCTCAAGAAAATATGCAATCTCGACAGCACCAGCCAATTCCAGCAGCTCGTCCTCCAGATTCAAAATTGAGAGTTGGCAGCCATCACAGGATGAGAATTTATATACAGCAACAGTGGGCTTGCTCATTAGAATTCCTCCACATTGACGAAAGGCTGCAGCTTATCGAAGCTGAATATCGGACCGTCTTTACACACAAAGTACGGGCCAATTTGGCAGTGACCACATGAACCTAAACCGCATTTCATATTCCGCTCCAAAGATACCAATATGCGTTCAGGTGGTACCCGTCTGGCGAGGGCTTCGAAGATGACGAAGCGGATCATAATCTCGGGTCCACAGGTTAATATCACCGTATTGCGAGGGTCGAGGCGGGTGTTATAGAACAGGATCGGTACTACACCCACCCTGCCATCCCAGGTATCATCCCCACGGTCTACGGTTACCTGGAGCTCGATTCCAGCATCCTGCCAGGTTTTGTATTCACTGGTGAATTGCAGATCATTTTGCGTACGGGCACCATAAAGCACTGTCACCTTTCCAAAATCATGCCTGTGGTGCATGACGTAATAGATCACTGGCCGTATGGGAGGCAATCCAATACCACCAGCTGCAATTACAATATCTCTACCTACGAAATCATCCAACGGCCACCAACTTCCGAAAGGACCACGCACTCCTAGAATGTCTCCTACATTCATGCGATTGATCGTAGAGGTTACATTACCAATTGAACGTATGGTATGGCCAATTCGATGCTCATCTTCTATATCCGAGCTGATTGAAATGGCCGCTTCACCCAGGCCTGGCACCAGCAGCATGTTGAATTGTCCAGCCTTGAAGTGAAAGCCTTCCCTGAGATGCGTGTCTAGGAATTCGAGCCAAAATGTTGATACACTGGGTGCTTCATGTACGATTTCAACGATCTTAGCCCAATAGGGTTGCATGGGTTCAGATGGAGAAAAGGCGTGTGGTTTTCCGAGCGTCTGTATCATGACTGCACCTCCTCGCGGATGGCACGCAATTCAGCTGTTACATCAATCTTTGCAGGACACCAGGTGATGCAACGCCCACAACCAACACAACCGGATATACCGAATTGTGCATACCACGAGCCGAACTTATGTGTCAGCCACTGTCGATAGCGGGAACGGGTATTTGGTCGAGAATTACCGCCTACAATGTAGGAATAATCTGGATTAAAGCATGAATCCCACACCCGCTCCCGACGGGCTGTTAGGCCATTAAGATGAACGGAGTCACGCGCGTCCCAGCAGAAACAAGTAGGGCAAACAAGGGTGCAGCTGGCGCAACTCATACAACGCCGGGCAACATCATCCCATTGCTGCGCATCGAGATGATTGAGTAGCAGGGTGGGTAGCTCCTGCTGATCTGGCAAGGTGCGTCCCATTTTCGTCAGGGCATCCTCAAGCCCTTTTTGAGCTGACTGAAGCCAGAAAGCACTGGTGGGCAGGATGGGTACCCCTTCCATTACCAGGTGGCCTGCTTCAGAACCAATCTCCACTAAAAAGACTTCCTCAAGCTCGGTCAGACGTAGATCAAAACCAGGATTGGCTTTTGGGCCTGTACCCATGGAAGCACAAAAACCCGTCCCACATGGATGCAGGCAGTCAACAGCCAGAATAAATGCACTCTGACGGCGTGACCAATAAATGGGATCTTTCCATTCTTCACGCAAGAAGATACGATCTTGTACCTGTATGGCTGCCAGGTCACAGGGGAAGACTCCGAACAAGGCGAGCGGCGTTAAATCAGTCTCTGATTCCTCAATCTGCCATTGGCCATGCTCATTCCGTGTAAAGTTTGTAAGGTCGGAAAATGCAGGGAAGAAGAATTGTTTCCACGATTGAGCCCCTGGCGTCACATCAAAGTAATGCCGGTGTCCGCTATATACCAGGCGATAGGAAGCTGCATCCTGGACGCTGACATACCCTCTTGGCAGGTCTGCAATACTATTGAGAGGCTTGTACATGATGGCGCCGTCTTGGATTTGTGGACCCAGCACCCGGTATCCCATCTTGAGCAGGTTAGCGTGTAGTTTTTCCAATCCTTTCTTGGGAAGCGCAATCGTCGAACCAACAGAGATTTGGATTTCAGCCATGCTATTCCTCTTTATAATCGGCGGGATTCGCAAACATGTCTAACAACTGTAAGCGCGTGGTCATCAAACGACCGGCGACTACATTTGCCAATCGCCGCATGACAAAATATCCGAAGTCGTGGTCTTCGTCGCACAACTTGCGCAGCTCGTCGGCATCAAATGCAACCAGGCGGCTGGGTAAGACTGCCCGCGCCCCCGCAGTGCGTTGACGCACTACCGGGGTCACACTAGACCATCCAACTTCATCCATCGCATCTGCAGTGAGAATGCGCATGCGGCCACGACCCGGAACAGTAATCTCAATCGCTACACGGCCTTCCAGGACGACATAGAGGTAATCCTCCTTATCGCCTTCATGGAATATTACCTGTCCTGGTTCAAACTTGAAGATCTTGGCAATATTAACAATTTTCCTGAAATGCTCTGCAGTCATCACCTGGAACCATGGGATGGCCTGCAAGGCCTTAACTAATTCTTGCTCACTAGTCATATTGGATTCACTCCTTATCTAAGAGACGAAGAAAACTAGGAGAGAAAGCCCCTCTCCTAGTATAAATTTGGTTTAATATTGCGTTTATTTTCACAAAGATTCGGTAATTTGTCAGGTGCATTTGGTCATCATGTGGTTGGGCAGAATGTCATACGATGAAGGAATAACTGCATATATCTGAAGTTACCTGGTAAAGGGTGTTTTAGCTATTTATCCATTCTGTTAATTGTGTGTCCGACTTCACTACCAGATAATTCAATTTTCAATGAGCGTAGTTGATGAAATCTCTAACGTGCATTTCCATGTTCGTTACTCAAATCCGTCATGCTTGTGGTTTTCTTATAATGTGTGCCAGATATTACTTCACTCAAGATTGCAGCTGGTGAATGACCGCATCACCAAATTCGGAACATTTCAGCAATGTAGCAGCTTCCATAAGGCGGTATAAATCATCGGTAACTGTTCTGGCTTTGATGGCACCTTCCATTCCTTTGAGGATCAGGTCCGCGGCTTCATTCCAGCCCATGTAGCGCAGCATCATTTCACCGGAAAGAATGACTGAACCCGGATTAGCCATATCTTTGTCTGCACGTTCTGGGTCGGTTCCATGGGTGGCTTCAAAAATGGCATGCCCGGTGGTGTAATTGATATTTCCACTGGGGGCAATCCCTGTCCCACCAACCTGTGCAGCCAGGGCATCTGAAAGATAGTCACCATTCAGGTTCATGGTTGCCAACACGTCAAACTCACGCGGACGAGTGATGGTTTGTTGAAAGACAATATCCGCAATCACATCCTTAATAAGTAACTTACCGGCTTGCAAGGCAGAATCCTGTTCCTTGTTGGCAACATCTTCACCGTGTTCATTTTTTGTTTGCTCCCACTCCGCCCAGGTGTATATCTGATTACCATATTCAGCCAGAGCAACCTCGTAGCCCCAATTTCTGAAAGCCCCCTCAGTGAATTTCATAATATTGCCTTTGTGGACCAGGGTGACTGAGCGGCGATGATTTACCAATGCCCATTGAATGGCGGCGCGTACCAGTCTGAATGTGCCTTCTTTAGAAACCGGTTTGATGCCAATCCCAGCTGTGTCGGGGAAACGCATTTTCTTATATTCAGACGGGAAAGAATCTCTTAATAACGCTTTAAATTGTTGGTTTCCAGCAGTACCATATTCAAATTCAATACCAGTATAAATATCCTCAGTGTTCTCTCGGAAGATGACCATGTTCATATATTCAGGGTGTTTGACGGGAGAGGAGATTCCTGAGAAGTAGCGAACCGGACGCTGGCAGACGTACAAATCAAGAGTTTTTCGGAAGGCAACATTGAGAGAGCGAATATCTCCATTGATAGGGATGGTGAGAGGTCCCTTGATACCCATCAGGAATTCCCGAAAGGCCTGGATGGTTTCATCCGGAAGCCATAAACCATACTTTTCGTATGCTTTTTCGCCTGCGTAAACCTCCATCCACTCAATTTTTCGTTTTTCTCCGTAGGCCTGTCTTACCGCAGCATCAAAAACGCGCTGAGAGGCACGCCAGATATCGCGACCCGTACCATCTCCCTCAATAAAAAGAATGATCGGGCGATCGGGCACTGCTAGTCTGCCTCCAACAAAGCTGATCTTTTCACCTGACTTCGGTATGCTGAAGTTTTGATACTTCATATCCGGTCTCCTTTGGCTGGGTACACCGAAAGTTTCCAAAAACCTATGATTATCTAAGGTTTTTCTGGTCCCTTTAGGTTTATAAATTTTATCACTCTTCGTATCGTCTGCTATAATTCGTGTGCTCTCGGCTAACCGTTAAGAAAAATAAAACTCTGGAGAATTAAATGGAATTAAGAAACCCAACACCCTCGACTGAAAACCAGGTACAGGCAAATTGGCATGCACTTTCTCCTGAACAAATTTTGAAGCAACTTGCTACTCCCTCAGAGACCGGTTTGACTTCAGAAGAGGCAGCCAGGCGTCTGCAAATTTATGGACCCAACCAGCTTGAAGAAGCTCCGGGAGTGACTTTCTGGCAAATGCTGATCGACCAGTTCAACAATTTTGTGGTGATATTGCTGATCGTGGCGGCGATTATATCTGCACTGTTAGGGGATATAGAAGAAGCTGCTGCAATTATGGCCATCGTGATCTTGAATGCCACTTTGGGAGTTGTCCAGGAGAGGCGGGCTGAGCAAGCGCTGGCAGCTTTAAAGAAACTATCGGCCCCAGAAGCACAAGTGGTGCGGGATGGGCTGAGGCAATTGGTGTCTTCCACGAAACTAGTACCTGGAGATATCGTCATGCTTGAAGCCGGTAACTATGTTCCGGCGGATATTCGCTTATTGGAGGCTGCCAATCTGCGGATCGAGGAAGCTGCACTGACGGGTGAATCCGTCCCTGTGCAAAAGAATGCCAACATACATCTGGAAGCGGATATACCTCTGGGAGATCGGAAGAACACCACTTTTATGGGTACCCTGGTCTCTTATGGGCGCGGACGGGGCGTAGTGGTCGGCACCGGTATGCGCACGCAGATTGGATTGATCGCCGAGATGCTTTCGGCAGTAGAGAATGAACCTACCCCGCTGCAAAAGCGACTGGACCAGCTGGGTAAGCTACTGGGGTGGGCTACCCTGGTCATCTGTGGAGTGGTGTTTGCAGTGGCAGTCCTGCGTTTTACCGACCTCAGCCTAATTACGGCAAGCGATGGGGGATTATTGATATATTTGAAGGCGGCTAGGCAGGTAATCATCAACATGTTCATGCTGTCGGTGGGGTTGGCGATCGCCGCTGTTCCAGAAGGTTTACCAGCGGTGGTAACGATCAGCCTGGCCCTTGGGATGCGCGAGATGATCCGGCGGCATGCACTCATTCGCAAACTTTCATCGGTGGAAACACTCGGCTCCACCACGGTGATTTGTTCCGATAAGACCGGGACGCTGACCCAAAACGAGATGACCCTCACACATATCTGGGTGGATGGCAGGTACCTTTCCATTACCGGCAAGGGACGCACACTCAGCGGTGAGTTCCAGGAGGATGGAAAGACAATCGATCTGGGAGCTTACCCGGCAGTACGCACAGCTTTGTGGGTGGGTGCTTTGAACAACGACTCGGAACTGACCATTTCTGGCTCAAGCGATGAAGAGCAGACTTACCGGATGACTGGAGATCCGACCGAAGGAGCATTGGTGGTGGCAGCTGCCAAAGCTGGAACCTTACCCCGGCCATTGAACCATGCCTACCCCCGCGTGGAGGAGGTGCCTTTCGATTCTGAACGCAAGCGCATGATCACCGTCCACCTGATCCGTGAGTCCACACCGGATGATTTCTCTCCCTTCTATCATCATGAAACCAGCGGTTACGTCGTGGCGATCAAAGGAGCGCCGGATGTGGTGCTGGACTTGTGCACGCACTACCAGCGAACTGATGATTCTCCAGCGCCTTTGGCCGAAGCGCAGCGCATGCGGGTCTTGCATGCCAACGATAATATGACCCAGGATGCCCTGCGCGTATTGGGGGTGGCATACCGGGTGAGTCAAACACTCCCAAANATGGAGGACCTGGTCAAGCTGGAAGAAGGATTGATCTTTGTGGGACTGGTGGGGATGATTGACCCACCTCGACCGGAAGTTGCCCCTGCACTTTTAAAAGCGACGAAAGCAGGTATCCGCACCATCATGATCACGGGAGATTTTCCCAATACGGCGCGGGCGATTGCGGAGGCAATCGGATTGTTGAAACCCAACCATCAGGTTCTCAGCGGGGCCGAGCTCGATGACCTGACTGATGAAGAGCTCAAGCAACAGGTGGAATATACAGATGTATTTGCCAGGGTCTCACCCGAACACAAGCTGCGCATTGTAGAGGCGTTGCGTGAAGATGGTGAAATTGTAGCCATGACTGGAGATGGGGTGAACGATTCGCCATCCATCAAGCGGGCTAATATCGGTGTGGCGATGGGCATCACCGGGACAGACGTAGCGAAAGAAAGTGCCGACATGGTGCTGACCGATGATAATTACGCCAGCATCGTTTCAGCGGTGGAGCAGGGGCGGATCATCTATGATAATATCCGCAAGTTTGTCTTCTTCCTGATCTCATCCAATATTGCCGAGGTCATGATCATCTTCCTGGCAACACTGGCAGGACTCCCCCCACCGCTGACGGTGATCCAGCTGCTATGGCTGAATCTGTTAACGGATGGGGCACCTGCCCTGGCGTTGGCCATGGAAAAAGGCGATCCCGCGATCATGGATCGCAAGCCACGACCGCCTACCGAGCCAATCATCAACCG
>JGI11641J44799_10000095_pt1 | contig 22454 bp, 24 predicted proteins | sample WetSurSiteA1Bulk_FD_44799 | JGI IMG/M metagenome (IMG submission 44799) | reverse complement strand
CAGAGACCTTATAGGTCAGTCCCGCCACAAACTCTGAAAAGGCGGTTGACTGCAGGCTGTCCGCCAGTTGATCACCAACAAGGATCAGCTCTTCAGCAGAAAGCGGATGCACAGTATCAGCTGAGGTGACTGTAACGACTATTTTATCGAGGAATTTGGATTGCTCAACCACCTGGCTCATAACGCTCTGTGCATTGCCACCGGAAATCATTCGTGTAATATCCTCTTCGAGCCTGATGCGCGAAGCCAGGAAAGCAGCTGCAGCAGTGAGCAATGCTACCAGGATAAAAAGGACCAGTCTTTTTCTTTTAAAGACGTTGTAAAGAAACAGGAAAAATACTTCCATAAATTAACCAATTAAAACAGGTTTTTTCCGGAATATCTTCAGCAGTATATAAGTCAGTAATCCGAAGAAAACCGCGGCAGTCAATGCAAAAACCAGGCTGCCGACAATATATTGGAACAGGTTATCCCGTGCCCAGGCCATGGTTATCTCACTGCTGAATACAGGATGGCTGTCTGCGGAGAGGATAAAACCTCCGGTGAGGTGACTCAGGTACAGGATTATGGGTATCATGGGAGGTATGCTGATGTTTGCGGCTACGATAACAATGAGTTTGTTCAGTTTCAGCAGGTAAGCCAAAGCAACGGCTGTAATCAACTGGTATCCCCATATGGGCACTATTCCCATGAAAACCCCGAACATTACCGAAAGGGTCACCTTGGCAACCGAATCACCGGTCTGCAGAACCTGTTTTCTGAGAAAACCCTTAATGCTGTCTTTTCTAAGGTATTGCAGAAAGGAAAAAGGTTTTATGTAAAACAGCGCGATGAATACACAGACAGTATTCAGCAGGGTAATCCTGATAAAGTCCGTAACCGGTCTGAAATGACTTACGCGGTCTACTTTTGCAGGATAATATACACGTATCGGAATATTCGAAAGCCGAATACCTGTCCAGGCAGACCGGATCAGGACCTCCAGCTCGAATTCATATCTTTGTGTAATAAAACGGATGTTCCGGATCAGCAGGAGGGGATACAGGCGGAATCCCGACTGCGTATCGGGCAGGCTGACGCCTGCAATTACCCTGAACCAGAAATTAGAAAACCTGTTGGCAAATCCACTGCCCTTTCTCATTTTCTCCTCCGGCAGGATCCGGCTGCCCACAATAAGAGCGTCGGGATCTTCCGCTGCCTTGCTGATGAATAATCCGATATCGGAAGCATAATGCTGGCCGTCCGAATCAAGCGTAACAGCATGGGTGAATCCTTCCTGAAGTGCCCTTTCAAATCCTTTTCTTAAGGCATATCCCTTCCCCCGGTTCCGGTCATAGCTTACAATCATGATATCAGGGAAAAGTTGCAGGATAGCCAACGTTCCATCGGTTGACCCGTCATTCACCACAATAATATCGCGTGTGGCTTGAAGGACATCACGAATAACCTTTTCCAGTGTTTTCTCATTGTTGTAAGTTGGAATAACGACACACCAGTTCATGGAGTCATACCATTAAATCGCCAAAGCAAAGCTGCAAATATAAATTATTTGAAATTAATCTTCGGGTGAAACGAGAAGTTTACGCCTATTTGCCCGTTGGTGTAATTCAGGTTAAAATCTTCCCAATCCTGGTTGTCCGTATCAGTTGCAGAGGCATAGTTAAAAGCACCGAAGGGCTGCAGATTGAAAGTCCCGAATTGCAAACTGAAACCCGCCTGTAACCTGAATCCCGGTGAAGATGCACTGAATTCCTCAAATTTCATGAAGCTGTAATTTATCCCGCCACCGATAAAAAAAGCATGCCGACCGGTGCCGACAGGGACATAGTAATTGGCCGTAACGCCGGGTGCTATCCTTGAATACATATAGTTCAAGTTATTTCCGTCGGAGATCATGATCCACTTAGGTGCAATATCATACTCCAACAAAGCAGATACATCAAATTGTTTCATCCTGAAAGTAACGCCCGCGTGAATATCAAAGAACATGAACATTTCCTGGGTTCCGTACTCGGTGATATATCCTGAAGGCAGGTCAAGCGCAATATAGTCATTTACATCCCCGGGGTGAAAGAACCCGAAACCTACTCCGAATGTAGGGTAAACAGCACTTTTTTTAACTGCGGTTTCCTGCGAATGTGCAATTGCCACCTGTAACAGGAAAATCATTGCGAGTAAAAGTGCTGCTGTATTCTTCCTGCCGGACAAGGAATCTGAAGAAATGGTTATTTTCATGGTAGGGTAGTTTATGATTGTTAATTAAATGATTATAAAAACAGTACCAGGATACCGGGATTAAATATAGCACTAATATTATCATTTTTAACTTAGAATAATTATCCTAGATTTCGTTTAAAAATACGGAGTATACCAAAAGGCTGATCAGGGATTGAAATAAAACTAAATTTTTTATTATTTTGCAGCCGATTTCTTAAAAACCCGAAGCCCTAAAAACGAACTAATTAACTGCGCTGTTGCCTTAATTCTATTCTATAAAATGCTAAATATTGGCGAACGAAGAATAACACTGGAGGATTATCATCACGTTTTGCTGGAAGGCGAAAAAGTCGATATACATAAAGACGCGATTGAAAGGATCGGAAAAAGCTATAGCTTTCTCGAAGCTTTCCACCAGGATAAAATAATATACGGTATCAACACAGGCCTGGGTCCCATGGCCCAGTACAAGATAGACGAGGCGGACCGACTTAAACTCCATTACAATGCAATCCGGAGTCATGCAGCAGGATCCGGTGATCCTGTTGATCCTCTTTATGTCCGTTCTGCAATGATCACCCTGCTGAGCAATTTTTCACACGGATTTTCAGGAATTCATCCGGAGGTGGTTGAACTGATCAGGGACCTGGTTAACCTTCACATCGTGCCCATGGTACCAGAACATGGTGGTGTAGGTGCCAGCGGTGATCTTGTTCAGCTGGCTCACATAGCCCTGGTGCTTATTGGTGAGGGAGAGGTTATTTACAACGGCCAGATTATCAACACTGCTGAAGCCTTTGCAAGGCATGATCTCAAACCCATCTCAGTGCATTTACGCGAAGGATTGTCGCTGATAAACGGGACCTGTTTCATGACCGGTACGGGAATAGTGAACCTGATTCACGCCAGGAACCTTGTCAATTGGTCAGTTGTTGTGGCAACCATGATCAATGAGCTGGTAAGGTCATTTGATGACTATTTCTCTGCAGAACTGAACGGGGTAAAAAAACATTATGGACAAAACAAAGTAGCCGAACTTGAGCGGTTCATCCTGAATGACAGTAAACTGATCCGCAAACGTGAGGAACATTTTTTTAACGGCAAGCAGGGAAAGGAGTACGTAATAGCAGACAAGGTTCAGGAATATTACTCCATCCGCTGTGTCCCGCAAATACTCGGGCCCATACTCGACACTGTGCAACAGGCTGAAATAGTGCTTTTGGACGAAGCCAACTCCTCCAGTGATAATCCTGTTATCGATGCCGTACATGAAAATATTTTCCATGGCGGTAATTTTCACGGGGATTACATTTCGCTGGAAATGGACAAATTGAAGATTGCCATGACCAAGTTGTCCATGCTCCTCGAACGGCAACTCAATTACCTGTTAAATGACCGATTGAACAATAAGCTGCCTCCTTTTGTTAACCTTGGAAAACTAGGTGTGAATTTTGGCATGCAGGGCGCGCAGTTCACTGCTACTTCAACAGTTGCTGAAAACCAGACCCTCTCATTTCCCAATTATGTGCACAGCATATCCAACAATAATGATAACCAGGATATTGTAAGTATGGGTACCAATTCGGCGCAATTTGCCAGGAAGGTGATCGAAAACACCTACCAGGTATTATCGATCGAGTTGATAACCCTTATCCAGGCTATTGATCATCTTAATATTGAAGCCAGGTTATCCGGTTTCAACCGCGAAAAGTACCATCAATTGAGAATGGTGGTCCCGCGTTTCGAGGAGGATACGATAAAATATATTGAAATAAAGAGAATTAAAGATTACCTTTGCAACCAATTTATAAAATTCGAGTAGGTTTGTAACTATCAGTTATATAATGAAATACGCACTTGTAACCGGAGGATCTAGAGGAATTGGCAGGGCAGTATGTGTCAGGCTGGCCGAAATGGGTTATTTTGTGCTGATCAATTACCTTTCGAACGAGGAAGAGGCAAATAATACGCTCAATCTCGTCAGGGGGAAAGGAAGTGACGGTATGCTGATGAGATTTGACGTAGCCGACTGTGCACAGGTTGAAAGTACGCTGGGTAATTGGCAGACTGAAAATCCCGGGCAGTATATTGAGGTGCTGATCAATAATGCAGGTATACGAAAGGATACACTGCTGATGTGGATGGAGAATCATCATTGGAATGAAGTTTTAAATACCAACCTCAACGGGTTCTTTTTTGTCACCCGGATGCTGTTAAAGGACATGCTCGTAAAGAAATACGGGAGAATTGTCAACGTTGTATCCCTTTCCGGCTTAAAGGGGCTGCCGGGACAGGTAAATTATTCAGCGGCCAAGGCAGGAATTATTGGGGCCACAAAGGCACTTGCACAGGAGATTGGGAAAAAGCGTGTTACTGTGAATGCGGTAGCTCCTGGCTTTATTAAAACCGACATGACCAGGGATTTGGATGAAAATGAATTAAAAGGCCTGATACCATTGAACCGTTTTGGTTTACCCGAAGAGGTTGCTGATGCAGTTTGCTTCCTGGCATCTGAAAAAGCCTCCTATATTACGGGAGAAGTGATTTCGGTAAATGGCGGGTTATACACATAACTTTTGTTGTTCTAATCTTATATGAACAGGGTAGTTATAACAGGTATCGGTATTTACTCCTCCATCGGAAAGAGCCTTGAGGAGGTAAAGAACTCGCTCTATGCAGGTAAATCAGGAATCATCCTTGATGAGGAACGAAAATCCTATGGTTACCAGTCAGGTCTTTCCGGGAAGCTTGAACGGCCTAATCTCAAGGGAGTGCTGGACAGGCGTGCACGGGTTTGCATGCCCGATCAAGCTGAATATGCCTATGTATCTACCTCCGAAGCCATCAGGATTGCAAACCTTACGGAAGAGTATTTCGATACGCACGAAGTGGGCATCATTTTTGGCAACGACAGTTCAACACCCTCGGTAATTCAGAGTGCCGATATTATCCGTGAAAAGCGGGATACATCTCTTGTAGGTTCAGGTGCCGTATTTCAATCCATGAATTCATCGGTAACCATGAACCTTTCGGTTATCTTTCGCCTCAGAGGTGTCAATTTCACACTCAGCGGGGCCTGTGCCAGTGGTTCCCATGCCATCGGCATGGGATTTCACATGGTCCGGCATGGTTACCAGAACATGGTGATCTGCGGCGGTTCCCAGGAAGTGAACCTGTTTTGCGTAGGCAGTTTTGATGCTTTGGGTGCTTTCTCAAAGTTGGAATCAGCTCCTGAACGTGCTTCCAGACCATTTGACAGGAGCAGGGACGGACTTGTTCCAAGTGGAGGTGCCGCTACAGTAATTGTGGAAAGTCTGGATCACGCCCTTCAAAGAGGCGCACCTATCCTGGCCGAGATCATCGGCTATGGTTTCTCCTCCGATGGAAAGCATATTTCCGTCCCCGATGTGGATGGTCCCATCAGGGCGATCAGCATGGCCCTGAATGATGCTCAGCTGACACCGGAAGAAATTGATTATATCAATGCGCATGCCACTTCAACTCCTATCGGAGACCAGAATGAAGCCAAGGCCATCGATCATATTTTCGGCAGGGTGAAACCACTTGTATCCTCAACAAAATCGATGACAGGGCATGAAATGTGGATGGCGGGAGCCAGCGAAGTGGTGTATTCCATGCTGATGATGAAGCATTCATTTGTGGCACCCAATATCAATTTCGAAGAGCCTGATGAATTCACTGCAAAACTTAATATTACCAATAAAACCATCGACAAAGAGATCAATACCTTCCTTTCCAATTCTTTTGGATTCGGAGGCACCAATTCATCCCTGATCATTAAAAAATACCAGTAAGATTAAACCATATCCATACACACAATATGACCAAAGAAGAAATTGCCGGCATCATCAAGACTTTTCTGATTGAGGAATTTGAGATCGAGGAGCAGAAAATAGTACCTACAGCGCATCTTAAAGATGACCTCGGTCTCGAGAGCCTTGATTTTGTTGACATTGCCGTTATCGTTCAGAAAGAATTCGGGCTTACCCTCAAAGGGGAAGAAATGACTGCCATCAGGACACTGAATGACTTGTATGACTACATTTTCAATTGTATAAATAAGAAATAGCCTGTTGTGGATGAATGGAAAGGTAAAACCCGCGGCGGCATCACCGGCTATAAGATCTTCATTGCCGTACTAAAATACCTGGGACTTCCCTTTGCCTATTTCCTACTGCGATTTGTCGCCTTTTACTTTTTTACCTTTGCCCCTGGTTCTTTCAGAAATATCTACTATTTCTTTCACCACCGCCTGGGCTATGGTTTCTTCAGGTCTGTTGCTGCTATTTACAGGAATTACTATGCCTTTGGGCAGGTAATCCTGGATAAATTTGCCACCATGGGTGGATTCGATACCAGGTTCACTTTTAATTTCGAAGGTGAAGACCACCTGAGAGCTCTGGTAGCCGACAAATCAGGAGGGCTCCTCATCAGTGCCCATATTGGTAATTTTGAAATGGCAGGCCATATGCTGGAGCGACTTGATACCAGTATCAACATCATCATGCTCGATGCTGAGCATCAGAAGATCAAAGAATACCTTTCGACTTTCACAAGGAAGAGCTTTCACATTATTCCCATCAGCGAAGACAATGCCCATGTATACGAGATCAGCCAGGCACTCAAAAACCACGAGATCTTGTGCCTTCATGGCGACAGGTATATGCAGGGGAGTAAAACGCTTACCTGTTCCTTCCTGGGCAGGAAAGCCAACTTTCCGACCGGACCCTTTTACCTGGCTATGAAATATGGTGTGCCGGTTTCTTTTGTTTTTGCCATGAAGGACAGCAGCAGGCATTATCACTTTTATGCCACACCTCCCAGGTATTATGCACAACAGGCTAGCCTTGCCAAAAGAGACGATATGCTGAAGGTGATCATAAGCGATTACATTGAAGCCTTAGAAGAAAAGGTAAGGCAATATCCGAACCAATGGTTCAATTACTTTGATTTCTGGAAAACATGAAACCTGACGATTTTACCATATCCGATTTAATTCCCCAGCGTCGTCCCATACAAATGATTGACAGGCTGGTATATGCTGATGACCGGTCAGCCAAAGGAATTCTCCACATCACAGCTGACAACTTATTTTGCGAGAATGGCCGGCTCCGTGAACCGGGGCTCATTGAATTTATTGCACAAACAGCAGCTGCCTTCACCGGTTACAGGAATAAAATGAAAAGCGGTGAAGTCAGCGAAGGATATATCGGGGCTATCAAGAACCTGGTGATCACAGCCATGCCCCCTGTGGAGGCTGTGATTCAGTCGGAGATTGTTGTAGAGAATGAGATCGTAGGATTTACGATTGTTACGGGCAGGGTGTTTTTGGAAAAGAATGTTATTGCGGCCTGTGAGATGAGGATCTTGGGCAAGTGATTGTGAAAATCCACCTTTACCGCTGGCAATTTCAAATTTCGAGGTACTCTCCTTTAAAGCTGCACACCACATTCCCACCTGCCAGAACCGAAGCCGAACAACTCAGTGCATTTGTACCTGTTTTCTTCAGCACCAGATCAAAACGGACCTCTGTCATCGTTTCAGGACTAATGAATCCCAGGTATTTGATATTTCCCGCCCTGGTGAGCATGAGTTCCTTTACCAATGCCTTTTCCAATAACTCAAGGATAATCTGCACGGTACAAACACCCGGAAGGATGGGATTGCCGGGGAAATGACCTTCGAATACCGGGTGCTCCCTATTCAGATGGATTTGCGCTGAGATCTTTTCCCCCGTTTCTGACACCTCAAAGAATGAAAGGTAGTATAATTTATTCTGCAACATATTCGATTTCAATTATCCGGTAAAGTTCAATGCTCAACCGGAGGTTATCATGTTTGATTTTAATGGAATCGAGTCCCGTCGCCGGTTTTCCGTAAAATTCGGCCCTTACTTTATTGGTGACACAACCAGTTTGTCTTGCCTGGTAAGGCTTATCAGTGGATTCACTCACGTAATAATAGTTTCTCTCTTTCCCGTTCCTGTAGCGGAATATTACATCCCGGCCATCTTTGTGTCCCAGGATTTCAGGCTCAGTTAGTGACAGCCCGTTCATCAGCACCAGGCTTATATCTCCGGATAAAGTATGAATAAGCGTCTTCCTGTTTATAGCTTCCAGAACATAGTGAACCTTTACCTGCCTGTCGGGCAAAAACTCCAGATCAAAGATCTTCAGTCCGACTTCGGTAAGGAAAACCACGCGGTATGCAGATCCTGAATCGGGCTGAACTACCATCAGTCCGCTGAAGTGCTTCTTCATCAGGTCAATCTTTGTATTAAACAGGAGATGTCCTGAATCAGGCTGAAACCAGGAAACCGGGGCAACTGTCCGGGTATCCGGTTGGGGATGATACCCGGGGAAGAGAGAGAGGGAACAGGCGTTTGCAAAAAGCAGCGTCAGTGTCCACAGCAGGCATAAGGACAGACTCATGTGTCTGTCCCTGCCAGGCATACCCGCTTGTTTGCCGGAATGGGCAAAGGATTTATTTAAAACTGAACTTCTCAAGAGGTATATCTGTATTCAGCTTCTTGTTCGTGAACTCAATCTTTGTGTAATCACCTCCCGCTTCTATCATTGTAATCCTTGATACAGTCAGGTCATTCCGGCTGAACCAGATCTGAACTTCATTCAGCATCTCGCGCATTTTTTCCGCGTGTGGCACAAGGCTTACGAAATAGTTTTTATCGTCCTCGAAATATTCCACCCTGAATTCTTTGTCATTTTTAAGGATATCCCCCTGAATGCAGCCGCTGATGAATTTATTCATCTCCTGGAACATCTTGTTGCTTTGTATATCGTACTGTTTTTGGCTTTTATCCTCTTTGATGAAGATTTTGCCATTGCTGATGATGATGAGATACCGGTATGGCTGGAGATATTCCCAGCGGATATTATTCTCCTTTCTGTAGCAGAAATTTCCTCTTGAGGTGATTTTATTGGCAAGCACACTCAGGTTCTTCACCTGTACAAAATCGCTTTCGATTGTATTCACCCTGGACGACATGGTAACCAGCTTTTCTTTAAAACCGGCGATGTCCTTCATGGGCGTATCGGGCACCTGCGCAGGCACCTTGAGAAAAAATAAAGCGCATGCCAACGGCATTATAAGCCTTAATTTAATAGTCATAAACCCTGATATTAAGAAAATTATCAATCTGTTCAACGGCAATATGCTGTTCATCCAAATATTTCAGGAAGGTTCCCAGGATTTTGATGTTCCGGGGCTTGCTATCGTGAAAAAGTATGATATCGCCCGCTTTTAGATTTTGCTTAAGCCGGCTGATCAGCTGATCATTGTTCTTCATAACGGTATCCTTCGATTTCAGACTCCAGCCTATGGAATGATATTGCTGGTCACGGATCACCTTGGCAATAACAGGATTCGTAACGCCGTAAGGAGGTCGGAACAGTTTGATCCTTTTACCGATCGTCCTGTAAACGATCTCTGATGTGTGGGCTAATTCCTGTCTCATGCTCCGGTACGAAAATAAATCGAAGAAGAAATGATGTGAATAACTATGCCCGCCAATGATGTGTCCTTCATTATCGATCCGTTTCAGTATTTCAGGGTGTTTTTCGGCCTTGCTGCCGATCACAAAGAAGGTTGCCTTTGCATTGTACTCTTTTAGAATGTCAAGCAATATCGGGGTTACCAGGCCATCCGGACCATCATCAAATGTCAGTACTATGGCGTTTTTGCTGCTTTTCCCGCAACAAGCTGATTTCATATAGAATCCAGCGCGGATTGAAATAGAGCCCCAGGTCAATAAAAGGAGCAGGACAAGAACAATTCCAATATAGAAACCCAGACTGACCGGTATGAAATAATCGGTCGCTGCAACCAGGATCAGTGCAGTTATGAAAACAATGAGGGTGTTCCTATAGTTCAGCATCTTTCGATTAAGTACAGGACGTGGTTATTTCCGCGTAAATGATTATATATCAGTATCCTATTGATCTCACCGGGTATTGGATCGCCCGGCTGTATGGCCTCCGGTATACGTTGCGTCTTTAAGATCATTGCTGCCAGCCAAAGTGCAAATGATGATGATGTATCGTACTCGCCGCAAAGGTTTTTAAAACAGGTAAAAGGACGACCTTTTAACATTCGGTCCATCAGCTGGTGGTACACCTGGTCGCGGGTGGTATCACCATTGATACCGGTAATAACCAGGTCAATATCAACTGGCTTCAAACCCTGTCCGGCCAGGAAATGATCAATCCGTTGTTCAATTGCTTTGTAATTGCCGGGCTTGTAAAAGGTTTCCACCGATTTCAGCAGAGCCAAATCGGTTGGGCTGTTTTTGCCACTGAGCATAAAAAAAGCTACGCCTTCGCCAGGCAGACTTCCCCTGGATCTGTCATGCATAAGTTCCAGGCTATTGACAGGATGATTCTTCCAAAGTCCCAGTCTGCTGGTGATTTGATAAGAGTGGGTCGTCAATTCATCAAAACTTCCTGCCAGAATATTCAGCTGCGGATTTTCCTCAAGATGCAGGAAAGCGTCAGTCAGGGCGCCTTCAAATGAAAAGCCGCGGTGGGTATACGTTGCGTTGTAGTTATGGCATTTTACAGCCAGCGCAATTGCACCGGCAAGAGTGTTGTGTGTAGATTGAATGAAAGGAGTTGGATTCAGCAGTTTCTCATCGTTGGTATAAACAGAGGCAAGGAATTTCTCCGTATCTTCAAGACAACCCAGTCCGGTGCCGGCTATAATTGCATCGGGCATTGAAATACCCGTGTCGCGCATACATTGGAGGGCGCTGCATACTCCCATCTTCACAATCCTGCTCATACGCCTTGCCACCATGGGATCGATAAAATCACGGTAAACAGGTTCGATGCATTTCAGATTGCTGACCTGGTGATAACCCACAATTTCTTCAGGAAAACCTTGATCACCAAAGGTTTTCTGAGGTGATATCACTGCCGCTCCTTTGATATATGCTGCCATATCAGTACCTGGAGAAGATCAGTGAAGAATTGTTACCGCCAAATCCAAAGGAGTTTGACATTATATGATTAACAGCCGCGCCGGTTCTGAATTCTGTTACCGGTGCAAACCGCAGTTCATGCATTTGAGCTGAGAAATTCAGATTTGGGTATATCCAGCCGTTCTGCAGGGCAACCACACTCAGAACAGCCTCAATGGCCCCTGCAGCGCCGAGTGTATGACCAGTATATGATTTAGTGGAACTGCAGGGCGGCACCGCTCCCTTGAATATGCTTTCCAGTGCCACACCTTCGGATAAGTCGTTATTTTTTGTCCCTGTTCCGTGGGTATTGATATAGCCGATATCCTCCGGTGAAAGTTGCGCCAATTCAAGGGCTTTCATCATGGATTGCGAGGCTCCGAATCCCTCGGGGGAGGAGGCAGTCTGATGGTATGCATCGCAAGCGTTACCGTAACCTTTTAATTCACACAGTGCGGTTTTACCTTCACGGCGCACCACTTCCTCTGATTCCAGCACCAGGAATCCCGATCCCTCACCCAGGTTGAGGCCATTCCGGTTTTCATCGAAGGGCTTGCACTGCTGGTGGTCCAGTATCATCAGACTGTTGAATCCATTGAGTGTAAACAGGGTGAGTGCATCCATACCACCGGCGACCACCCTGTCGAGCTTTCCGTGCCTTATCAGCCTTGCCCCCAGCATGATAGAATTGGCTGATGAGGAACAGGCCGTGTTGATAGTGGAAACAAAATCACTGATGCCAAGGCAATCCGCGATTTTTTCTGTACAATCCCCGCAATCATGACCGGCAACATCCCTGATCCTGCCTTTTGTTTTATCACGAAGGAAAGTCTTATAGAAAACCTCGCTTCTGTCCATGCCTCCTACGGTAGTTCCTGAGATAAGCCCGGTACGCCAGGGCGAATTGAGGTCAATGTCAGCGTGAATCACAGCCTGCCTGGCCGCAACCAGACCCAGCAAAGCAGTACGGGTAAAATATCCCCGGATTTCAGGTTTGGCCATTGATAAAAGTTCTTTGTCGGAAGCCCTGATCTCGGCCACTGGTAATTCACCCCGGTGGACGGAATCGATCAGGGTCAGCCGGCCGACGCCTGTCCGCATTCCTTTCAGGGAGTCAATCACTTCCTTTACCCCAAAACCAATGGCAGAAATGATACCAATACCTGTAACGTATACCCTTTGCGGCACAATAGCAGGAATTTTATCCTTTTTTGTTTTCAACGATAAACTCGGCCATAGACCTGACAGATCGCAGTACTTTTTTACCTTCTTCAGCAGTTCCCAATTTCAGACCATATTTCTTTTCGAGCAGAACGATAAGTTCCAGTGCGTCGATTGAATCGAGCCCCAATCCTTCAACAAAGAGCGGTGCATGCTCATCAATTTCATCAGGGGTTAATTCTGAAAGGTTCAATACCTCAATGATCTCAGTTTTCAGTTTGGCTATCAGTTGTTCCATAAGTCAGCTTCTACGGGAAAAAATTTCAGTTAGGTTTCCGGGGTCAAAAATAGCAAATCCATCTGTATCGGGAGATGTTTTTTCAACCAAATACAAAACACCGTCATACGTGTCGCCATCAACTTCTACCCAGCCGGTGACACAACATTGCACGATGTTATCATCGAGCAGTTGCTTAACGTAGGCATACAGCCTGTCTGCATCAAATTTCTCCTCAATAAAGAATGCGTTCTCTCCAAAAAATTTGAAACGGATACAGATCTCGCCGATGACAATATTGGCCAGGGTATAAACGAATACGGAGGGACTGGGAAAGTATTCGGAACGATTCAGAATGGACCGCTGGTGGTTTCTGTCGGTATCCAGCGATGAGGCCCTGTTGGACAAGACTATACCGATAGCATCCGGTGAAAAGGACTCCTCTGTTTTCTTATCTCTCAGCAGCAATTCCGCAGCCATGAAACCAAGTTTGCACAGGTTGTCCATCTTATAGAACTTGGGATAATTTATGCTGAATTGTTTGTAAACGGCTGTAAGAAATTCGCCGACCGGGATATCTGCACCGCTGAAAATTTCACGGCCTCCCCGGACTACTTTCCCGCTGCGGAGAATGACATAATCTCGTATTATACCGGAATTGTCCATTACTTATTGAATAAAAGCGCTGCATTGCAGCCGCCAAAACCCGAAGCTATTTTCAGGAATGTTTTTATGCTGGCCGGCCTTGTTTTGTCAACCACGGCAATGGGATGTGTTACGCCCAGGTGGGTATAACCGAGCGTGTTAAACAACAGGTTCTGACGCATCGATTGAATTCCGGCTACGGATTCTATGATACCGGCGGCTCCAAGCGTATGACCCCAATAGCCCTTGTAACTGTTTACCGGCACACTCTGAAGGCCTGCCCTGGTAAGGGCTACGGATTCCATTTCATCATTATAGGGTGTGGCAGTGCCATGCGCTGAAACATAGTCTACTCCCCGATCTGATAATGCCAGTGTTCGCCTGACAGCGACATAAAGTCCCTCGCCGGTTCGGGATGGTCCGGAAATATGATTGGCATCGTTGCTGGAGTATCCCGGACCTGCGGTAATTTCATCGTTGCCTGCTGCCAGTCCGCGATCAGAGGTAAGGATCAGCGTACCGGCACCCTCACCCAGCGAAAGACCTTGCCTGTCTCTGTCGAAAGGCCTACAGGGACCTGTGCACAGGGACAAGAATGAGTTGAAGCCCGTTAGTACGAATTCCGTTACCAGGTCGCCGCCTGAAACAACAACATGATCGTAATGTCCGCTGCGGATAAGCCTGGCACCGATGATAATGGCCAGCGCTCCCGATATGCATGCATTTGAAACAACCAGGGGCGTGTTATGCAGGTTAAAAAACCGTTTTACAAGCTGCGCTGTATGCCAAAGGTAAATGCGTCTCTCTTCAAAACCGGCCCTTGTTTTCGGATCAAGGAGGTCAATGTTTCCTTTGGTGGTGGAGAGAATAAATAGTACCCTCTCACCCGACAGCGTGATGGCTGTATTCCCGAGCGCCGCCTGAATGGAACAGATCAACAGCTGTTCAAAACGAGTATATGCCGAAGGATCCGCATGGTATGAAAATGCCCCTGCCAGCTTGTCACGGTCAACCAAAGATGCCCAGAAAGCCGATGGGGATATCCTTTCTTCTTCATGAAGCTTAATCCCTGTTTGACCCGCTTTAAATGCATTGAGGTTTTCTTCCGTGGTAAATCCAAGTGAAGAAATGATATTATCCGATATGACGTAAACGTTTCTCACTTTCCACAATCACTTTTCACCTGCCGGAATAAGTCCGTGCGCCTTCTTCCATTCGGAAAAGAATTCCGGTAAATCCAGCAGAAGCTCCATATGCTCATTTAAAAAAACCTGAATCGTTGAGCCGGTTGCTACCACTTCGCTGGTATGATTTCGGTAAATGACATAATCATACTGCAGTTTGGCTGCCTCGCAATTCACAAACCGTGTTTCAATAATTGCGGTATCTCCATACTTAAGAGGCTTTTTATAATCACACGTGATCTTCACAATAGGGATCATCACGCCTATACGGTAAAAGTCCATATAATTGATACCATAAAGGTCGCCAAATGCTTCACGGCCGTCTTCGAAATACCTGACATAATTACCGTGCCAAACAACACCCATCGAATCAACTTCGCTGAACCTGACCTGGGTTTCTGTGCGACAAACCAGTTCTTCTTTTCTCATAGGATAACAATGGTCAAAAAAAACACCCCGTAATGAAGTCAGTCATTACGGGGCGCAAATATAGTCATTACTGTGCTTTGGTCGTCATTCTCAGACGAAAAATATGGCAATGGCACCATGCAGCAAAGCAAATACGCCCAGAGCGATTCCGAAATTTCTGTGTGCTTTGTAAGATATCTTAATAATCTTAAGCCCGCTGAATATTTGAATCAACACCAGGACAAAGTTGATGATTCCAAGGGGGAGAATGAGTAAATACATACCCTTCTATTTTACAACCTTAACCACAGCATTGGCAGGACCTGCGCTTCCATGTATGTTGCAATGTCCTTCGGCTTCCAGTTTAAGTTCTTCACCAGCAACATATGTAAATTCCACCGTAAAGGTTGCCCCCGGAGGCAGTGCATCCTTCTTGTATTCCCAACGTTTCACCTCTTTCCCATTGATCTTCAGGTAAACCCAATCGGTATGATGCGATTTGGAATTTGCACTGTGGATAGCCTGAATTGTAACGGTAATTTCAGTACCAGCCTTAACTTCGGCGGGAGCTTTGATCTCTACCTTAGTCTTGTTGGCCAGGATCCCTGTCAATCCCAGGCAAAACAGGACAAGCAATGTAACAGCTGCTCTTTTCATAGATAATAATTTGAGGTTTAAATATCAAAAAACATGCAGGTGTGCAGTAGTATAGTTGCACATTTATTTCAACCAGATCTTCATAATATTATAGACCGACCCTGCCCAGTAATTACGAAAGCCAATGCCAACAGCCTTAGCCTCATATCGCTGTGCATCAACGATCTCCTTGGTGGCCTGATCGAAGAAACACACATAAAAGCTGCCGGTTTGCTTAACCTTGTTCAGGTTTTCTGCCACAAAAATCAGGCCCAGTCCGGCTTTTCCCTTTGTATCATATTTTGCGATCACACTTTTGGCATCATCCAGGCTGATGCTATGCTCATCGCTGATTACCAGTGACCCCGCGTCGATTTTCGAGTTCCGGGCATTAACCTGGTCCAGTTCGATGGCAGCTTCTGTTTTGTTAAACCACTTCTTGAGGTCATATTTCTCCGGCTCCATCTGGATCAAAGTGTTGATAGCGGCCAGATACTGATTGACGATGGTTGCAGGATCCTCGGTGACAAGTGTAAATTTCGCCATCGTAAAATCTATGCCGTACCAAACGATGGCTTTTTCGCTTTTTGCTTTGGCCTTATCCTGTGCCAGTGTGGCATTTACAAGACAAAATGAAATCAACAGAACGGAAATTAAAAACCTAGTTTTCATGACAGTAAAGTTTATGTTAATGGTAAGCTAATTTAGGAAAAAAATCAGCAATGTGCTAACGTGCTGGTGTGACATTGTGCAAATTCACCAGTCACCAGTCATTTAATAACCCCTGATCCCACAAGTTCTTCGCCATCGTACCAGGCTGCGAATTGTCCCGGCGTGATCCCCCGCTGTTTTTTTTCGAAGACGATGTGCAGGCCTTCCTGCCTCATGAAAAGAATCGCCTGCTGCAAAGGTTGTCGGTACCTGACCCGCACGAGCATGTTACGGGTTTCTCCTGTCCTGAGTGACAGGTCATTCCTGACCCAGTGCATATCTGTAGCGGGAATGAACAATCCCCAGCGGTTAAGGCCCGGGTGTCCGTGTCCCATTCCGACGAACAGGTTATTATAGTCCGTATCGGTGGCAATGACAAATACAGGCTCTGCTTTTCCGCCGATATTCAAACCCTTGCGCTGCCCAATGGTGTAAAAATGTGCTCCGTTGTGCAGGCCCAGGAAGCTGCCGTTCTCAGCCTCGTATTGAAAGTCAGCCGTTAACCTGGATAAACCTTCTCCCGATTTCAGAAATTCGCGGTGCAACATAGCATATTCGGCATATGCCGGAAAACTATCCTGAATTTCAATGATCTTTCCTTGTTTTGGATGAAGCTTCTGCTTCAGAAATTCAGGCAGGTCGACCTTACCGACGAAGCATATCCCCTGTGAGTCTTTCCTTTCAGCGGTTGCCAATCCCTGGCTGCGGGCAATATCGCGGACTTCCTGTTTCATCAGGTTCCCGACAGGGAACTGGACCATTTTGAGCTGCTGTTGCGAAAGCTGGCAAAGGAAATAGCTCTGGTCCTTATTGGGATCAAGACCCTGCAGTAACCTGTATACCGGTGCACCATCCAAAAGAATCTCCTCTTTCCGGCAATAGTGACCAGTGGCAACATAGTCGGCCTGGTGCTCAAGGGCTGCTTTAATAAACAGGTCAAATTTAACCTCACGGTTACAAAGTACATCCGGATTCGGGGTGCGACCCTGCTCATATTCGGCAAACATGTAGTTCACCACTCGCTTGCGGTATTCCTCGCTAAAATCAACTGTTTGAAGCGGAATATTCAATTTTCGTGCAACCAGTTCAGCAAAAACAAGGTCATCATTCCACGGGCAGTCACCTGCCAGTGTGCCGGTTGTATCATGCCAGTTAATCATAAAGATGCCAAGCACATCATATCCTTGCTGCTTCAGCAACCAGGCAGCCACACTCGAATCAACGCCACCGGAAATACCAACTACAACACGCTTTTTCAGAATTATTACTTTTGGGCAAAGATAACAAAACAGCAAGAATCAGAAAACCTAATCATTCCTGATCACATGTTTTTTGCGGTATTCATTGGGAGTACATCCTTTCAGGATTCTGAAGCGGCGTGAAATATTCTTGCAATCGCTGAAACCTGTTTCAAAAGCAATTTCATTGATGTTCTTGTCGGTTTCCAACAGCTTTTCTGCAAATTTCTCGATCCGGAGGTTGTATATGTATTTGTAAACAGGCAGGCCGGTCATTTGCTGGAAGCGTTTTTCCAGTGCCCTGCGAGACAAAGGAAGGTGTTTCAAAACATCCGTAACCCGGATATTGGCATAGATATTCTGATGAATGAATTTCAGTGCTGCGGCAATGTGTTTGTCGTTGGCAGCATAAATATCAGTCGACTGCCTTGTGAAAACCTGCGTGGGTTCAACAATGATATCACGGGCTACGGTCTTTTTGCTTCTGATCAGTTGATCCATAAGCAGGGCAGCCTCAAACCCGGCCCTTTCCGTGTCGAGCATGATACTGGAGAGCGGAGGATCCGAAAGGTTGCACAGGGTTTCATCATTATCCACGCCTAAAACTGCAACCTCTTCAGGAATTCTTATTCCGGAATGTCTGCATGCTTCCGTGATGTGTTGTCCCTGGCTATCATCGCAAGCCATCAAGGCGACCGGTTTTGGCAACGATTTCAGCCAGTTGCTCAGTGATGAGGGCTTGTAAAACCACAATTCTCTGGATCGTGCATTTCTGTGCTCAAAGTACTCAACCGTACAGCCGCTTTTTTTGATTCTTTCCTCGAATCCGAAAGCACGCTCACGTGACCAGACGATATTCCTGAAACCATAAAAGGCAAAGTTCCTGAATCCTTTTTTCAGAAAGTACTCCGCACCCAGTCTTCCTGCCTCAAAGTACCCGCCGGTAATATTCGGCACCCCGGTAAGCCTTTCCCTGAAATCAACAGCAATAAGCGCAATACCGGCCTCGGTGATCCTCCTGGTTTCGGGAACTTTGTACAATTGGCCGAAGATGCCATGAGCGCCCCATTCTTTTGCCCATTTTACGATCCCTTCTATACCGATCGTCTCCCGGTATAAAGCAGGCATGCGGCAAAATACCCATGGCCCATGTTCCCTGGAGTAACGTGTAATCCCGCGGAGCAGGTTCTTTGTATATTCTTCCGAAAAATCGATTAGCAGTATGATCTTATGCATGCGGTTGTTTTCGGAACAGGTCCTTTATTTTTTCTGCAACTGTGGCATTGGAAACAATGGGTTTTGCCCATATGCTGATGCTGAAAATGTACCCGAGGGTAATAAAAATGAGAAACATGGCAAAGCGTAATCCGATCAGCTCAGCCAGCCCGCCTATCAGCAATGGAACCAGGGCTCCCCCGGCTATACCGGTGCAAAGAATTCCGGCGAATGTTCCATGGTGTTTCGGAACCGAATTGAGTGCCAGGGAAAAAGTCACCGGGTACATGACCGACGCAAAAAAGCCGGTCAGTGGAAAAGCTTTTAGTGCCACTTCCCTGCTGCCGAGTAAGGCTGCCAGGAGGGTTATGATGGCACACAAGGCAAAAACCAGCAAAACATGCTTGCTGTCGAAGATCTTCAACAGCACCATGCCAAGCAAGCAGCCAAGTGTCATCAGACCCCAGAACCAGGAGATGGCATTTGCTCCCTGCGTAGAGGGATCCACACCATGATAGGTTTGCAGAAATTTGGAGGTCCAGTTGGCAATTCCCTGTTCAGTTCCAACATAGGCGAATATCGCAATGAAAAAAAGGATAACAAACCTGTTTGACAACAGTTCCCTGAAAGCATGGCCAACCTCTATCCTTTCATCTTCAAGCAGTTCGACCTTGGGAAACCTGATAACCCAGTTAACCACAACCATGGCTAATGTAATCAGCGTGAAAACCCAGTAGAGCGAAACCCATTTCAGGTTCTCCGGGACCAGTTTATCCAGTATGGAAATAAAAAAGGACGAATTGCCGGCATGAACGTTATGCACAAGATAAGAGTATAGCTGCGGGCTCAGGAAAGAGGCAAGTCCGAATATCAGCTGTGCCATGGCAGAATAAAAGGCATAATTCGACTCTCCACCCGAGTGCCTGAGCAAGGGGTTGATAATCACCTGCAGCATGGCCATGCCAATCCCGATCATAAAAAGTGAGATCAGGGCTACACTGAACCTGGGGAATAAGGCAAACAACAGGGCACCTAAAAAGGCAAGCACAAATGCTGCAATAAGAACCGGTTTTTCGGTATATTTTTCGGTGAGAATGCCGGCAGGAATCGACATTACACCGTAGGCTACAAAGAAGGAGAATGGCAGAAAGCCTGCCAAACCCAGACTGAGACTGAAATTGTCAATAATATCAGGAATGAGGGGCCCCAATACATTGGTAAGAAATGAAATAACGAAAAACGTCAACATTACCAGGATGACCATTAAAGCACTTCTCTGTTTCATAATGCAACATTTAAAAGTTGTTCCTTAACATTCCAACCCGAGACAGACAGGGTACAGCCATTTGCAACAGACACATTCCCGGGTATTATGCAACTGATGGTCCTTGTTTCTCCCGGAACAAGACTCATGTAATTGTCGTCCCAGAACACCGGAAACATCGTCCGGTTGTTGCCATCTTTAAGTGTGGAATTAATGAAGAAGGCGACTCTGTTGGATTTATTGGTCACGGTAAGTTCAACTGTCCAGCCGTCTTCCTGCTTCACCACCTTTTGTGCCAGATCAAGTTCGGCCGGAGCGAGATAATTCAACTGCTTAAAATCCGCAGAAGTCTTTATGGGTGTATAATACCATTCTGTCTTTTCCCAATCGTAAACATCCGGTTTACCCGACAGCCAGTAGAAATTATCTGCAACAAGGCCATTGTTGGCATCTAACAGCGACAGTACCAGAAAAACATTGCCGTACAGAGGAGGCAATTTATAGATGCTCAGAGATTTGTTTCCTTCCAGCGTAATAGCCAGTTCTTCCGAAAGAATTTCCCTGCCCTGGATATCCAGTAACCTGATCCTGGCTTTGGCGTTTTCAAGATTGTTAAGTGTTCCGTTCACGGCATAAATGCTGTTGTTGCCATAGTTGTAAATCAGCTGCAAGGGTGCATTCGCCTTCCGCGCAGCATAATAAGCCGAAGTCGGTAAAAGGTAGTAATCATACAATTGCCAGTAGAAGGACGGCCAGGCTGAATTCAGCATCCATTGCACAATGCCGGTTGTGTTGGGACGGTTTGCATTAAAGGCTTCGAACATGCCTTTCATGGCCTCATATGCCTGAACATTGGCCTTTAGCAGATAGTTTTCCAGATTTGAAGGATATCCGTACCGCTGGTTCAACACATTATTGAATATATCGAGCGAGCCGAAACTTTCAGAAGGATTGCAGTGGTAATTCCAAATGTCGTTAACAGGCCAGCGTTTGTCCTCAGGTATCATTTTTACCAGGGTTTCCATGACCGGGATCTGGGGACCCGGACCGGTTTCCGTGTTAAAGCCGTATGCGCCGCCGTTCACCGAATCGATATACCAGTAGGAAGGTCCGACATAATTGTAGGGACCATTCATCTTCACACCGGTGGGGCCGCTGATCTCGCTTTTACGGACACTGGCAGCAGCAAGGTACGGACGGTTGTCGATAGAGTCGATCAGATCGCGATACCTTCTTTCCAGGGCAGGTCTTGGCAGCATATCACTGCCCATCATCCATACAAAGATTGAAGGGTGATTCTGTAAATAGCGGATCTGATCTTCAAGATACTTCATGATCAGGTCCATGTCTTCCTGCGTCCTGATGCCGCCGAATTTGTCGCACTCCTTACCCAGGTAGTTGTCCCATTCCCATTGGCAACTCCATCCCACCATGGCCAGAATGCCGTATTTATCACACAGGTCATAAATATCCTGGCCGTTCCCCCAAATGTTCTCAAACCTGATGGTATTAAGATTCATGTGTCTCACGTATTGGACCTGTATTTCATCTCTTTCCTGTGTATCCCGGAAAAATATATCATCGGTCCAGCCTCCTGCTTTTATCAGGACTTCCTTTCCGTTCAGTTTGAAACCTTTGTGACCTCCGGCATTTGTATAGGCTTCAATTTCCCTGATCCCAAACGTTATGTCATGTGCGTCACTGATCTTTCCATTGGTGACATACTGAATGTTCAGATTATGCAGGTTTGGATCTCCCAGGTTGTTGCACCACCAGAGTTTGGGGTGACTGATATGAAGGGCTGTTACCTCATCAGGCGACAGCCTGACTTGCTTTGTTTCGCCGGCCCTGAGATGAACCGGAACACTGAATTCAAAATCGTCGCTTTTGCCCACCAGTTTGCCGTTCACGGCGCTTCTGGAGTAATTGACTACATCGGCAGTGATTACCAGGGAGGCCTCATCAAGGGTTTCAGTATTTACATCGCTTTGAATAAAGGTGTTTTTAACAGCCACATCACCGGTAATCTGAACATAAACCCCGCGCCAGAGGCCCATATTTGCATCGGGAGGTGCTGGATTCCAATCTACAAAACCATGTCCGAAATCGCCCGGCTTTTGCCTGAAGATTTCGACTGCCAGAACATTGTCTGAATCCCTTACAAGGTTTGTAATATCGAATTCGAATCTCCTGAATGTCCCATAAACACTGTCTCGTGTAGCAACAAGTTTGCCATTCAGCCAGATGTTCGCATAGTAACTGATACCGTCAAAATTAAGCATGACACGCTGAGCAGCCTGCAATGCCGGTAACCCGAATTCAGTCCTGTACCACCACGACTTTTCAAACTGCAGGCCATCCACATTCTTGAAGCTGTCGGCCATAAAGATATCCTTGAACAAGCCATTGCCGGTCAGCACGCCCATAACGGTTGAAGGCACTTTTGCCGGGTACCAGGAGGTTGTATCCACGTCATTTCCCGAAATCACCGACCCGGAAGCGG
>JGI11641J44799_10000092_pt1 | contig 22528 bp, 12 predicted proteins | sample WetSurSiteA1Bulk_FD_44799 | JGI IMG/M metagenome (IMG submission 44799) | reverse complement strand
TTTACATCTTTTAATCTGTTTCCATTTAACCTGACATGATTATAGAAAGTATCTCTATCAGTGAATAACCTCAGATCCGGATATTGTTTTTTAAGGAATGAGTATATGCGGTCCTGTAACCCAGGATCATTCGTTATCATTGCTTCAGTGTGAACATCACCTTTTATAAGACTTCTTACCGGATTCTCTGTCTGATCTTCATTAGGAAAATGAAGTTTTGCTTTTTGTTCCTGACGTTCTCTGAATAGTTTTATCGCTGACTTAGCATGTCCACTGATAGATAACTTTGTAGTATCTTCCGACGATATACCAAGAACTTCTTTTATCCAATCATTCAATCCTTTAATTCCATGTTCAAGAAGTATATTGGTGTATTCTTCGACGATCTGTGCTTTATCAGTATTATTAATTGATTCTATTGATTCAAGAGCATCAGTAGATACCGGACTTTTTATTAGTGGTTCATTATAGTAATCAATGATTGATGAATAAGTGACACCTGAATCTTCATCGCGAACATTACGATTACTAATAGTTCTTTGCATCCACTTGGCAATACGATATTTTTCCAGTGAAGTGAAATCATCAGATAACCATTTCTCTTTTTCTTTCGACATCTTCCTGGATAACTCAACACGATACTTATCACCAAAAAGATAAAAGAATCCACCATTGGATGATGAATTAAGGAATCCATATTCATAACCTACATAGGCTGCAAACAGATCCTGTATCTCTTCCGGAAGTTTATCGAAGTCTGCACGTATCTGATTGAGTTTCGCATCTGGTATCTTTGAATGAGCATATTCCGGACGGATACCTATCGTTTTTGCAGTTCTCTTTGGCTGATCTTCTTTTTGTATTTCTCTTTCTACAAACCTGATGTTATTGAGAAACTCATTCCCTTCGTAGATAGAATATTTTTTCTTATTTTCTTTCCTTTCTTCTTCCGAAAGTCCTTCGATAAATTCATTCTTTAGTAAAGGGAATAACTTGAAGATATCACGTTTTGTCTGGTAATAGTTCTTTTTATAACCAAGAGCCCGGATATCAAATACTTTTGAAAGTGAATTGCTAAAGACATTAAGATCTTTCTTTGATAACTCACGCATATTCGGATTCTGCTTCTGCAGGATCTTAAATAGATAAGTGAATATCTGTTTCCCGGGGCTGGATTCTTCAATGATATCATTAAATACATGGTCCTGTGAAAAGAGTAATACTTTTTCTGTTATAGCAAGTTCTGTAACAAATCGCATTCGTGCAGGATCATCTTTATCTTCCACAAATAAAGGTCTAGTATCAAAATAACGCATGCCACCAGTCTTTGGATTCTGATTCCGGATCTTCCTTACTACATGCCTGGCATTGATATAGTCTGAATATGTCTTTGGTCCTTCCTGTGTCAACCGGTACAAGGTACGCATATCTGAAAGTTCGGAAGAGGCATACCATAACTCAAACATATTATCGACATCACCTTTAGTAAATTCAGTTCCACTTTCCGCTTCCTGATATAACCGAAGTTTTATAAGATCATTCGATTCATCCCGGAGACCACCTGCTTGCCGGCGTTTATAAAAGACAAACCTTTTTATTACAGGACTGGTGAAATATGATGTAAGACCTTCTATTGAGTTATAAATAACATCATAGTTATCTTTGAAGTTTTTAAAATTCTCTGATGAATTCTTGCTATTTGCTATCATTGACATGATAAACATATTCGCAGTTATCTCATTCAGTCCCATTGTTTCAATCTTTGGATCCTTGGCATTATCGAATGACAGGTTAAGAAGATTGGATAGATGAGCTTTCATAGCACCATATTCATCCTGAGCAAGCCTATCAAGATTTACTATCTGTAGGTTTTCTTTTGTATCGTAGATAAGACGAAGTGGCGATTTTACTTTAAGCTTATATCGGTTCAATAAACTGAATGTAGTCATATGATCAGTCATGATACCTTTCATTACCACACCGACCATATTATTTAACCTGGCATCAAAGAATGAATTTGGATCAAGACGATTTTCACTCAATAAAGATTCTTTACTCCTGAGATTCTCTACTATCTTATCATATGCCTTCGTATCTATTGCCCGAATGATCGAATCAAATAGTTCTGGTTCTGTATAACTCTTTACTACAAGCATCATTATTTCATTGGCAATACCTTCAGCCTTATCAATATCCGTTATTGCCCTTCCATCTTTTTTAAAGAAGACCTGGTTAAACCGATAGTCACCGTCAAAGTCTGATCCGCTGGCTTCCTGACTTACACGGTCAAGCATAGTGAAGTTATGACCAACGATATTCTTTTTTAATCTGGCAACAGTATGTGAATGTAATCCATCAGCTGGTACGCGGGTAGATATAACTGGTTCCCCGGGGATATTTATACCTCCTTCCACTTCTTCAAGTTCCCAGGGACTATCAAGGAGATCCTGGTATTCGTCAGCATGAACTGTTATATATGCTAATGCCTGGTCATATGTTCCTTTAAAGAGTTTTGCTTCCCGGGCTCCTTCAATACCTGTTATTATCTCCGGGAGTAAAGTATGTTTACCATCCTTTGTTTTACGTAATGGCTTTAAAATACCCTCAGCATCGGCTATTTCCTGCGTTGTAAGCCGGTTGATAGGAATATCAAGGGCAAGTTTAGATATTGAAGCAGAGATTACCGTATGCATGAAATTACGATATGCAGGATCATCAATGGTCAATCCATTGTCAAGTAATTTCTTTAGATCAGGTTGTGTGAAGTCATTAATGTTCTTCTTCAGAAATTCATTCTTCTTTTCATCTGATGTCCCTACACGGTCCCTTAGTTTTTCAAGACCTATCCTTTGTAGTTCTGAGATATATCCTATTATCTGTCCGGAATTATTCAAGGTGAACATATTGGTAAGGAACTGGGAAGGCATGCTGGTAGTCTTAGCAATGGTAGGATGACGAAGATCCTGCTGGACATAAAGTGTTGATGTCTCTCTGTCCTCAATATGTTTTGCCGGATCAATAGTAATATTCTTGTTTATCTTTCCTTCACTATCAAAAAGTTGTATTATGTCGGTTCCGCTATGCGTCTTTGAACTTGAGGGCATGGATAATATATCAATCTTATTACTATCCATAAAATCTTTTATCTCCTGGTATATCCCGCCAAGAAGTTCTGCCAGTACATCAATGTTTATAATGTTTGCTTTTGTCAGTTCGCGAAGATTAGTGTCCTTATGTTTGAATGACATTACTGCTTTCAGTGAATCAAGAATAGGATATTGGACTGACTTTGAATACACATCTCCCATTGATATTTGTGCTTTATCAGCGAATCCCTTACCTCGCATGAAGATCTGGCCGTTGATAGATTCTTTCACGCCAAGTTTTGGAAGAGTTTGTTCATTGGCGACTGCAAAGGTAAATGTCTTGTCAAGACCTCCTTCGATATGAGTATTCATTCGATATCCTGGACTATTTGAACTACCGGCACGTTTCACCAGGTCAATATATCTTGGCTTCATACCATTTTTCTCGTAGGATTCAAATTTCCCGAAGAATAGTTCTTGCGTGTCTGCGGTATTAAGAACATGATTGATAACAAATCCATCCACGAAGTTATCGAACTCGGCAAACGTATTATCACCCGGGCGATGTTTACCGATGGCATATTCGCTGAAGAGTGGAATATTTAGTGCTATGATATTCTTTTTTATATCAAGAATTATTTTATCATAGTTTACTTTCCCACCTAAAAGATTAACAACAATATTCCTTTGTTCCGGAGTAATATCTTTATATTTTGACGCATCAATAAGATAGATAGTAGGTTTATCAGAGAATTGACCTACATTATGAAGATAGGTATCAGTTCCTTTTCCATATAGTGAAAGCAGACTAACCCATAAATCTTCGGTATTCATTTCATCAACAGTATTCCCTTCCCTGTTATTATTGATAGATCTGTTATGGATGCCATTTAGTAATGTGACTTCCATCTTCTTTCCGGACTGGATATAAAACCTGGTTAACGGATTGTCAACTGTAGTATCAAGGATGTTTATTGCTGTATCAAAGAAATCACTATACTGGATAAATGATGAAAATCTGTCACTCTTTACGTTCTTCCCATCAAGACCTATATTATCTTGATCTTTTAATGAGGTAGCAAGTTTATAAAGATTGGATAGAACATTACGGCCTTCGTCACCTTCAGTAAAGAACTTCCGGAATACTGTAAGATACTGGTCATTCGTTAATCCTTCTACTGGATCTGGACGGACTTCTTTATTTTTAAGAAGATTAAAGACAAGAGTATTATGGAACCAGAAATAAGGATTACCAAACCGATCTATTTTGCTACCTTCACTTTGACGATATGTTTCATGTTCCATAAGACTATCCATAGTCTTAAAATTCGTCATTGATTTATCGGTAGTACTTGCAAAGGAATATGTCTCTTTTGTTTCTTCATTAAAATATTGTCTCCATAATTCGCGCTGGATACCAGTTATCTCCTGAAGGAAATTAAGATCATCTTCAAATTGCTGTTTCTTTAATGCAATGCGTTCTTCTGAAGTTAATTCCTTGTAGTGTGAAAATTTCTTATCACTGGAGACTCTGTAATCTCTTACTTTATCTTTTATTCTTCCAATACCAAGTCGTTCAATATTCCTGTTGAGGTTATAAAGAAAATCACTATACAGATCAGATTTATTAAGCATGTCAATCCGGACACGACCCTGCTTATCAATGATAACACCTACTTGCTTGGCAATAGTAACATTGGAATAGAAATTGAATATACTTATGGCAGTACTATAAGGAAAATTCTCGATGGTATTTATTATTGCTTCAGTAAGAAGATCTCCATTGCGTTGTTCCTGTAACCAGTTCTTATAAGTCTCTTCATTAGTTACGTTCTCAAAAGATTTAAGATTCGCAATATGATAAAACCGTCTTACAATTTGTGAAACAGCAAATCCTGACTTCCATGCAATATCCTTCCATATCGGGAAAAATGTCTTTAGATGCATATCTACCTTCTGTGCTGATGAGGTTGTTACACCTTCTGTACTTTCAAAAATAAGATCCTGTAATGTAGGTGTCTTTGGTTCTTTTGCCCATCCTTTTGCTGCAAGACGTTTATGCTCGAGATAAGTAGTTATGATATCTTCATTCCTGGCAAGAAGATCTTTCATGTACTGTTTCTCTTCACTGGTATATGTAAGATATTCATCAATGAATCTACGGATCCAGTCAATAGCTTCAGATATCTTTATCTGCGCCATGTCTGCTATTGACACAGCAAGATCTGTCAGGACTTTTGTTGCCTTCTTCTTCTGATCATCAGTGATATTATGCTTGGCGCCTACATTGTTAGCAATACGATCAAGGATATCACCAGCTGAGGCATAGAATAATTCTTTCGCTTTTGCATACTTTGCTTTACGAAGATTCTCTTCATTATAATCAGTTATCTGGACAGCTGCAATAGTCTTTCCATTGACTTTTACGTTTATCTTATCTCCATAAGGCAATGATACAAGTTCTCCGGTAGTCTTATCAACATCTATTCTTGCCGCCTTATCTTCCGGATTCCAATCTTCCTTTCGTACTAATTCAAGTTCTACGGGTGATTTTTTAAGAAGGATATCATCAGCAATGATGTTCATTCGTTTCTTGTAACCTGCTTCAGTCTCGTCTATCCCTGGTTCAGGACCTGTAAAGGCATATACTCTTCTGCCATCAGGTAGTGTAATAAGCATTTTAACGTCAGTTATCATGTCAGCCTTCCCTGATATCACCTTTCCCTGGGATAACTCGTCATGAAGGATGCTATGCTTTTCTGAAGGTAGTTTATAGTTGAATGATAATCCAAGTTCATCAGCCATTATATCAAGTTGATCTTCTATAACCTGTAACTTGGTTCTTGCTTCAAGTGCCGGTTCCTGAACTGTCTTTTGTATATCTTCAATCTCCTGATTTATTGCACGTATCTTTGCTGTATCAGTAACAGGATTAAGTGTAAGCTTTTGAAATTTTAGTTCTTTTATTCTTTCCTTACTTTCTTTGGATAGTTGTTTGAAGTTACCTTCACTGTCTTTCTCATTAGCTTTATCAACTTCTGCTTTTAATATCTCACGTTGTTCTGCAAGATACTCCGGAGTAGGTTCAATGAACTGTCCGGTATCATCTTGTGGCATTAATCCGTGAGAAATAAGATCTGAGTACTTTTCATTATATTGTTTATTTTTCTTCGTTATCTTATCTATATCTTCCTTAGTAAGTAATTTCTGATTCTCTTTAAGTTCGGTAATAGTATTTTCTGGTTCTTGTTCCTGTATTATATGACCTGCTTTCTTTGCTGCATTTATAGCAAGATTCCGAAACATTTTTTGCTGACTGGCTTGTAATGTCAACTCTTCAACAAAGAGATTCTGTTCCTTAGTGAGATTATCCTTCTTATTGGGTTTTGAGTTCCATGCTTCAATAAGTCCGGCCCACTTCTCATCATCAATAAATTCACCTTCCTGGAAGATCTTCAATAATTCTTTATGAAACTCATTCGGAAGTCGTATAATAGATTTCTTTTTAGTAAGAGGGTCTTTCTGAGTATAGACTACATCATCGCCAATGAAACCAAATCTTGCAATACGACCTGCTTGTGGAGCAAGTTTCATAAATCCTCCAAATAGTCCTACAGTGCCAAAAGTAACAAGTTGATTATGCATGAAATCTTTAAAACTATCAGGACGATCACCAGTAGTAGCATATACAGCAAGTTGATTAGCAAGTTCTTCAAGATATTCTTCTCTTATTCCATGCCATCCAAGACCTTTCTCAATGACATTTTGTACTCCCTGTCTGAATGATTTAATTCCTTTAAGTTCAAAATATTTATTAAGAACTATTGCTTTTGCCACATCTTTTCCAGCCAGTGCTTTTACTCCTCTCAATGGGAGTTTAGCCATCTTCATAAAATGCCGACCACCATATTCTGTAAGTATCTCAAAATATGAATCCATTGCACCTTTATAGATTGCTTCTCCTTTGGTATTTGTAGTATTACGATCTATTTGGGTAATGACGTCAGTAAAATCTTCATTCAATTCAGTAGTTATCCTGGGCATCTCCCTTTCAGCAATATTCTTTAACAGATATTGTGGTAGAGCTGCTGTCTGTACTCCGGCCGCCATTGCTTTTGCAGTATAATCAGATATATACTTCGCGAAGTTTATCTCAGTCTTCCCAAGTGTCTTTGCAAGAAATGGAGTTGTATTAACAGTCATGCTTTTTATAATACTTGGCTTCATGCTTCCAAGTACTGCATCGGAAACTCCAGAGATACCTGCTTTAAATACCTGTTGCGCTCCTTTGAAAGCAAATCTTGTTGCTCCAAATGTTACTATGTATGGAATCATATTAGTTACTCCATGACCAATAGTACTGATGTCACCAACGGTACCTTTTGATTGTGCTTCCTGCATAACGGAATACATCTCCATAATCTTCGCTTCTGCCCAGGTAGGTTCATAATATCCACTTTCACCATTCATCTTATTGGCTATCTCACCTACCTTCAACGTTCTTTGCATCTCGTCAATACCAAGAGTGAGAATATCTGTAAGAAGATTATCCCTGCCAAGTCCTTTAGCAAGATCACGGATGCCACGTTTCTGTTCCGGTGTCTTTAGTATCTTTTGTGAGAATTCAAGAGCTCCTTTTAATGTCTCGTATTCATTCTCAATACGATCCTTGTATGCCTGGAAGTTCTCATAATTCATTTTAAAATCCGGACCCTGACCAAGTAGTTTCTGTAACGGCATTAAATTGTTCTTATCCGCAGGGAATTCAGCATTATGGATCTGATCTCTCCATCCCGATACTTCATCATACCTTGCCTTTAACTGGTCAGCAATCGATTCTGTATATGATTTAAGACCATACATTGATAAACTGCCATCATTCATATCAACAGTCATGATAGCATTCATTGTCTTTGCATAATCAGCATATTTGTTTTTCCTGGCATCTGGCTCCAGATCTTTGAATTTCTGATCTACATATTTCTTGACAAGTTGATCTATCCGTTTCTTTTTCGTTTCATAATTATACATTCCGGATATCTTGCCTACACCTGAAAATTCAGGATCTTTCTGGGCATCATCAAGAAGTTTTTTAAGACCTGCCTGATCTTCCGGTGGAACTAGTGGTTTATCTGTAAGTGCTTTGAAATTATAAAGAGCAAGTGTATTCCCGGCTTTCTCTTCATTATGAAGATTAAAGGCTGCTACTGCATCAAAATCACGATCCTGTGTTTCCCTATCAATACGGTTATATTTTGGAAGACCTATCTTATTAACAATACCAGCATAGTTGTTTATCATATGCCCGGCAGAATCCTGTTTGAATGCTATTGATGAAATAACATCATTCTCCATCTCCGGAGTAGTGGGTGTTTTCTTATCAATAATAGTCCTTCTTACAACTTTCAGTTTAGCAATCTTTAACTCTCTCTCTGCTTTCTGTTCTGACCAGGGTTTGAAATTCGGTAGACGCCTTTGACGTTCTTCAGGGGTTTCGTTTGGATCAATAGACTTCTTAAATTCATCCCAGGCAGTTCTGCTTTCTTCTGTTAACTTCTGTATCTCATCATCAATAGTACTGAGATTGGTTTCATCATCTTTAGTTGAAGGAACTTTTATAGGCTTTTCCGGATTATCAGTATCAGGAACAAAATCATTGATTGGAGATTGATATTCAGGAACATCAAGAATACGAGTTCCTTTTGGTTGTTTTAAGATGGGTTGAATAGAATCCTTTTTTAGTGAAGAATCAACAGAAGGAATTAATGCTGGTCCATCAAGAACTCTTTTTGGTTTATCCTGAACTAATGTCATAATTACTTTTCGTAATGAAATTGATGTATCTTGCCAGTATTGACATCTAATGCCCTTTCTGATCCATCACCATTCTTTAGTACTACTATTGTTGACTGAGCTGAATTACTTAAATCTTGGTCATACTCTACTGATTGTATCCCAGTACCGATATCGACACCTGTTCTTGTCTTGACCATATGACGAAGTAATGCAGGATCAGTAAGTCTTCTTGTTTCAATATCTTGTGTTAACCACGGTGATACTTCTTTTATATGTTCTATCCCTCCACCTGGTGCATTTGATTCAAAGTCAATAATAGTACTCGCATTGATATTTGCAGGCATTAGTATTCTACCTTTCCATGAAGCACCCTTTCCCCATGATTTATTTGTGCCACCAGAAGAATATCCGGGATCAATTACCTTCTCATCTCTTATAAACTCCATATCAGTTAATACGTCTTCTGGAATTACTGGTCCTTCTGTTGCTACACCCATTCCAAGATTTTCTCCATTATTAAACATTATTTCTGTTTCAATATATAATGTTCCATTGATATTAACATAATCTACTACATTGGTTGCCTGAGCAGAAATATCATACAAAAATGGTTTCTTCCCGTTTGATTTTGTATTTACAATTGCACCAGAGTCTTTACCATTTAATGTTGTCTGAGTTTTATATCTTTTAAATGTAGTAAATGCAACTGCTGGAGTTGATGCTGGAGCCGTACCTACATTTTCGGTTGCTTTCATTGGTGTATTTGAAAGAGGATCAATATTAGTTCTTTGGATATTTGGAAGTTCATTCATTATAAAGTTAGTATAAGGCATCCCTGCATTTCCGGATTGACCTGCTTTACTCCATTCGTATTCCATTTTCTGTACCCACTCTTCATCCCTACCAATAGTATTACGGTCATTACGTTTACTATTTTCTGCTTGTTTAGCATAAAATGTAAGTACATCAGGAAATAATGTTTTTTCATCTTTATGCGTTTCCATATAATTCTTGTACGTCTGATCCATAATAGCTCTATTATCTTCATCAGCATAATGAGCTTCTACTACCTGTCTTGCTTTTAATGGATTAACGGCAGTCCTTGTATAATATGTATGACTAATAGGATCAAGCTTTGTAGGGCCTTCCTCTGTTTCTATAAGATCACTCATTTCTTTAACAAGTTCTCCGGTAGTCTTTATCTTCGGATTAGAGAATACATATGGAGCAACATCACTACCAGGTTCAGAAGTTATATATTCATTATATCGATCCATCTCTTTCCTCAACTGACTTGGAGTTAATTTATCAGTGTTATTCCTTAGTCTTTCAAATTCCTGACTTACCTGAAGATCCCGGCGAAGAATATCATTATTTAAATACCGATCAGAAATATCAAGAAACTTCTGCATAGCATTAACATCAGTCTCAAAATTTGGATTTGCCACAACAAAATCAGCAAGTTCATTATTCAATCCTTTATAAAATTCATTTAGTTCACCTTCTGTTCTTGGATTGGTTGCATGACCTTGTTTTAAAAGACCTGCATAATACTGCGTCTTACGTTCTTTTTCAGCACGAACATTAGCAGCATATTCTTCTCTTTGATATACCCTGTCAATATCTTTATCCCAGTCATTAGTCCAGGAAAGACCTTTCGATATTCCTAATTGTGGCATATTATGTTCTGTTTATTATAAATGAAGGAGAACTGGAACCAATCTTTTTCATTGCTTCCATTTCAGCTTTTAACTTTCTTGCACCAACAATATTTGATATACCGGCATTTAACAATCCTGCATTTACGTCTTGAAGTTCTCTCCAATTCTGCAATGCTATCTGTTGAACATTGAACTCCTGTTCTCCGATACCATAAGTTGTTCTTGCATATTCAGATTTCTTTCTTGCTTTTTCAGCAACATCAGATAATTCAATATCGAATTTTTTGTTAATAGTAGTACTTAGTATTCCCTGAAGATTTGACATTAGTTCTGCAGATCCACCTCCGCGATTGACAATAGCATTTGTAGTGTCACGCCTTGCTTTTTCTGCTTGTATCAACATTGCATCCTTGGCACCTGGTTCAAGACCATACTGAGCTTCTTTACGTTGTTCTGCAGCGAGTTTCTTTAATGAAGTGGATACATTGATATCAGGCATCTGTCCTGCTCTTATAGTTCCTGCAATTCCTGCACCTACCTGTACGGCTCCTGCTATCTCTGGAAGATAATCGGAAAGTTTTGACATAAATGTTTCTTCTTCAGGATTCTGATTTCCCGGATATTCCTGTTGATATGCTGCTTTAGCATCATCCTCGCTTCCTTCATATTTACTCTGCCAGTCAGAAACATACTGTTCAATTGTAGGTTTCTTTGTGCCTTCTGCAAGTTTAGCACCTTTCTCTATCTTATTTTCTGCTTTCGGGGCAAGTTTATTGAGGTCAATACCATTATAAGAGAGAATACCAACTTCCTCTGGGGTAAATAATACTTCACCATCACTTACCTTTACCTCGGTCCCAGGATAATTACGATTAGCATGTTCATTATCTTCCCATCCAAGATATTGTCTTCCAAGATCAATAGCTTTAACAGCATTCTCTGTAGGGACAATGAATGAACCATCCTCAACCTTCTTTGATATAGAATCAGATTTACCTGTCCCTGATCCAGATATAATACCACCTTCTGATTTCTTTGGTGTTCCTCCTCCTGCTATATATCCAAAATATCCTCTTTGCTTTTTAGTAAGAGGTTTACCATGAACATGACCGTCACGCATGATCTCTTTTGCTTTCTCTGTTGTAAGACCACCATGTTTATATCCAGTTCCGGATAATGCTTCTTCATATTGTCCTGCCCAGTTATTTGACCAGTCAATAGCTTCTTTTTCTCTTTCTTCTCTTCTTTTTTTCGCACCAATTATTGATTTAAGACCAGATGTTAATAGTCCAAGACCACCACCAACAGNTGCACCAATAGGTCCTGCTACAGCCATTCCTGTTCCAGCAGCTTTTAATGTAGTTCCTGCNACACTACCAACAACACTAAGAGAATCACGTTTCCTTTGATCAGAAAGAGGGTTATCACGGTAATCAGTTTCTTTTGGTGCCATAGAGTTTATTATTCCTGTAGTNGTATCTCCAAGAAGATCAAGTATCGATGCACCTAATTTTGATTTCTGTTCACTGGTAAGACCACCTTCTGCCATCTTCTTTCCACCTCGTCTTAACTTCTTACCTCCACATTTTAATCCTTGTTTTTCAACTATTTTCATAATATCTGGATTTTGTCTTATAACACTATCACGAAGATTTACTATNCTTTTGCCATAGACGGGATTCTTTTTCATGTCTATTGGTTCTTTGTTGGTATCAATACCGTACATAGTACCTTTTCCTTTTATTACACCATATCCATTCCATCCCTGGATAATATCTTCATCAGTTTTCTTTCCAAGTTTCTTGGCAAGTTTTATCTTATCTGCCAGGAACTTCATGGATTCATCTATAACATCTCCTTGTGGATTATAGTTCCCAAGCATAAATGGATTATGCATCTGGTCCTGTTTAAATCCTGTTTCCTGAAGATTTATTGCAAGTGCGGTAGCTGGATCAATACCATGCTTTTTAGCAGAGTCTACAACATATTTAATATATTCTTCAGGTATGCTTGCATGCATCCTGCTTGTCGATGCAATAAGTTTTCCTGTAGCAGTATCAATAGTCCTTTTATCACGAAGTTTTATGGTTTTATCTGGCATCTTAGTAAATTTTTCTTACCATTGATTTAAATTCAAAAAGTTCAACAGGATATGGTTCTACCATCTTAAATGTAATCTTTAGATACCCATCATTTATCCTTTCCCTTGATACTTTAGGAAAGTTACCAAACCACCTACATTTTAGGTATTCATAATTGCGATTCTGTATAGTTAGTATTCCACCAGGATATGTTGATATGATTTCTTCAATATATTGATTTGAATTTTCATAGATAATACTTGTAAACATGTTTGAATTACCAATCAGTTCAAAGATATCAAAGATCTTAGTAGTATTACTTGCTTCTTTTATTATTAGTGAAACATATGCCTGACTTACTGATTCAAAAAATGTATTATNACTTCCGGTACCATGAACATATACGTTTTGCAAATCAGACGTTACATGGAATAAATGATTTTTTGTTGTGATATATGCACCGGGGTAGAAACTATATTTACCAGTAAATTTATTGAGTATTGTATTTACACCAATAGTATGTCTTGTTATAAGCATTCCCGGAATGATAAACGTACTAAAAGCCATCTTTGATTCAGGATCATAACCACCAAAAAGTCCACCAGGCGTAATACTAAATGGATTATCATAAAGATCAAGATCATCAATGATATTATCTTTAAAGAACTTATCCATCCCTTTAAGAATAGAGTCTTTTGTTATCTGTAATCCAAAACTTACAGATAGATAAATCTTCCTTCTCGAGTCATACCAATGATATCCAAGTGGTGATTCAATCAAACCAAACTGATGACTGTTCCCAAGTTTATCAACTAACTGGTCATACCTTTCAAATAATCCTCCAACACCAAGTTGTACTGGTTCTCCAGTAGAATTTTGAGTAAGAGCCCTTTCTTGTAATGGAATATATCCTATTTCATCTGGTTGCCAGTAAATAAGTCTGTTCGATTTATATCTGATATTTGATATTGTTCCTTTATTTGGATCAAGATCGATATAGTCATTGGCAAGAAACCTACGGAAGTTATCCCTCATCTCTCCATAGTTCTTTTCAGGACTGTACCTTATACGACTCAGAAATTCATTTGTAAGGGTATAGTGGAATGGTAATGGAAGATAAAGATCTCCTATATTATCTGTAGAGAATCCATCATTATAACTATATTCTTCAAGTACAGTAGATCCTGTTTCAAGTTTTAGTCCACTTGTATTAAAAGCTGAATCAAAAGATCTTGTCTTTGAAAGATGATTACCTTCTCTCATTGCAATATTTATACGACTTTCAACAGGAAATATCATTCCATGACCAACAACATGCTGTGCAAGATCATAATTTTTATACAATCTTTTCATGTCAAAGAGTTGTACAAACGTATCACCTCCATAGACATCTATTTCATTGAATATATACCTTCCTCCACTGAGAACATCTGCAAGAACCGTTGGATTGATTTCTTGATAATGTCCTGTTGTCATATAAACAGTATTTGCAAATGATGAGTCAGATGATCCTCCATATGGATTTGAATTAGGCCGTTTTACAGCACAAAGCAAAGCCATAGGACTATCTTGTTGCGAAGCAAATGGAGATGGTGCTTTAAGATCAACAAGATCATCAGTGATATCAAGAATTAGTACTGAGTGATTATTTACGTATCCTTTTGCAGCAATAGTAATTCCGGTAGCATATGATGCAGGATGATAAAGCTTTGTTGGATCAATAGGATTAATCTGTAAGTCATCATCACCAAGAACAAATTTTGTTACTGCTGTTACTTTATGGGAAACACCAAGAGGACCATTTGTAGGGCAGATATCTGCTGGCAATGTCTCTCTTAAAAATTTCTGATAGAATTCAAATGTATCACATTCCTGTCTGCCTAATCCCTGATATCCGGAAGTTGTTTCTCCTCTGGCATATGGATCAAGATATACTATATTTTCAATTTCGTCATTTTCCTGTATAGAAAAATCTTTTAGATTAAATAGATCTTCAGGACAAAATAGATCATAACAACCAAAATAATTGTTTAGAAAACTTCCATAATTCCAAAATCCTGGGAATGCATAAACATCATTGTTATGAAGATATGTAGGAAGTAATACTCCCATTCCAATATACTGATGAATGATCGGTGAACGTACAATCATAAATCCACCAATTTTATCTGCTACGTCAGTTATATCAAGATTGCTTATTTTTAAATGCTGTAGATTAGCAACTGCATTCTGATAATACCCATCTGTTCCAACATTAAACCATTGACTTAATGTTAACATCGGATTCGTGTTGCTTCTTTTTGGTATTACAGTATCGCAAGGTCCATAAGTAAGATTAGTATTGTAAAGATGCCTTACAAAGAATGGCCGGCCTGTTTTATCAAAAAAAAGGACTCCTACGCGCACGGTTTCTCCCTGGGGATATGATTTATATGTCTTTGATACTTTATGCGATTTCCAGTCATAAAATTCATTTCCGAGCAATTCACATTTAAAAGAATAATTTGTGTTTATATCGGCTCCGGATATTCCACCAGCTTTAAGATATTTCTTTGTGACAACACATGCCTGGAAGGTTCCTGAAATATAAGTAACTGTTCCAAGTGATTCACCAACATAAAATACATTATTTATCGGAACAGTTATATTTCCACCACCATCATTCCATACTACCTGAGTAATTGCTTTGTACCATTGTCCTCTGCGAAGAAAATAATGTGATTCATCATAATCACAATTCCATACTCCATGAAGAGATTTAACATCACCTCCATGAGTCATCTTGTCAAGATATCCAAACATATCAAGAGGGATATGTGATATACCAACTTGAATATCTGCTTGTAATGATGCCGGATATGATAGTTCTGCTCTTTCGTCAATACAGGCAATTACATTTTGTTTTTTTGCAGTTACACTATCTTTTAGTTTTTCAATATTAAGCGTTGTTTCAATAAGATCATCAATGACTACCGTTCCTGCATTTTCAGTACCAATGAAAGAAACAGTCATGACTGCTCCAGTTATCTCACCATCATAGAATATAAATCCTGGTTCTGCAATATTGTAATCATTGGAATAAAAAGCACAGATCTGAATATTATCATAGTCNTTATCTATGTCTGATANTTCAATGGTTATCTTATTTCCGGTATTGAAGTTTGGTGCAGATCCTTCATATCTCTGATACGCTTCATATCCTAATCCTGGAGTACCAAATGTAACTTGAATAGGATTCGTTATATATGACCAATCAGTATAATATCCATCATTGGTGTAATATCTCCATGCAAAGAAATACGTACCTGCTTTCAACGATCCTCCGGAAGTAATTGTAGTATTAGTTATTTCTCCATAGAGTTTATCAATAACAGGAACAAAATTCATAAATTTAGGATCCACCGTTACTGTACTTCCAAAAGGTCCCATGTTTAAACAACGTGGAGAATTATGCCAATCTGACCAGTAAATCCTTTGAATATTTTCATTCTCATAAAAACCCCATATAGTACGAATAGGCCATTCAAATGACATATTCATATCAGAATTATTCATGGTGAGTTTTAGGATAACTGTTCCGATATTATTTAAAAGAGTTATTTCATGAATCTTGACAAGTTGTGATACAGTATTTAGCGTTATGACAAATAATCTGTCTTTGATAAGACAGTGTGCCATGTATCTATCATCAACGGGAAATCCGAAAGAAAGTGAATTTCCTTTAATATTACTCCACTTATAATATCCATTACNGTTGTCCGTGATAATACCGTTCAAACTATCACGCATGGTATTTTCAGGTTGATCATAGACATTATTGTCCAGGTGAACACCATCTTTTATTTTAGTGGATATTTCCATTATTTCAAACTATCAACTGGAGATTCTTTTTGATCTTCTGCCCGAGCATTACGTATAGCAATATTATAATCACGTTTGTATTCATTAACCATCATTATATCTGCATTCCTGGTTAACTTACTACTCTTGAAATTTTTGAACATATATTTTTTTGCCATCATATAGATTAGATATCTCTTTATAGCTTCAAGATGACTATCATTAACAAGCCAGTATCCTTTCTGATCAGTTTCAATATAGAAATATAATACAGTTACATCCTGGGCATCATAGTCATCAACAAGTGAGATCTTATTTCCTATTTCCTCCCATAGAAGTTTATTTATTGAAGCATATGAAAGATCCTGCCATANATTTTCAAGATCATTTGTGTCATCAATATTCTCTACATGGATAGTAACCTGACCAAGATCTGCATATCTTAAATTAGTTTCAGATATAAAATCACCAAGAAATATCTTATAAACTTTATAACAGTCATCAGGCATATCAAGAGAAGAACCGGCTACATTAAGAAGAACTGATTTTAATGGATAACCATTTAATGAACCTATCTGTTTTTCAATATATTTTGCCCATTTGATAAGTTGGTTCATGTGTTTATTCATGCTATCATCAGTATCATCAATAGCATCTATTACTGCCTGTATGATTGATTGTTTTTTCATTTTCTTTTAGTCAATGTATAGATAGCATCTGTTTCTGTAAATTCAGCAATCTGTTTGAGTATTCGTTTATTTGGTCTATAGTTATATCCTTTATTTTTCATGTTTACTGAATCGCAAACAGGAAGAAAGGTGTATCCAAATATCTTTGATGAATATGTAAATCTTTTTCTTAGTCTTGCCGGAATATCATTATAAAGAATACTTGCTAATTTGAAATTAAGTTCTTTTGCGGCACTGATAGGATAACCATTCATCATGGCAGGAATGGCAAAATGAAAGAACCGGTCCATAATAAACTTAATATCCGATAATTTCACTTTATCTTTTTTCCAAAGAAAGACAAACAGTTCTCTATTCAGCTGCCTGTTTTTTATTAGTTCCACTTTGTAATATTCTTAATTGATGTTTTGAATCATTTATGATATCAGAAATAGATTGCATATTCAGATTAAGGTCTTTAGTTACTATTTCAAGGACAATCTGTTGTGCAAGAGCAAGGTCAATAGGATAATCATCAGTGATAAGTCGATCACGCATTGTTTTCGTAATAGGGTCAAGAACCTGAATATCCAATGGATTTTCTGCAATGATAAATGCTTGCATCTCCATTACTAAAGGATATAAGAATAAATCATTCCCTACTCTTGCACACCAACCAAATTCACCCATTCTTGGTTCCTGGAAGGTAAGTTTTAGCATTAGATTGTCAAATGAGATCTGATCAAATGTAGTTATCCCGGATGATCCTGATATTCGTATCAGCGCCTGATCATCAGGTAATGATAAAAGACTTGGTATTGTTACTTTGCCAAGATCAATACTTGTAAAGTCAATGGAAGGATCATCAGCTGAATTTACTTTTGTTACCTTCTGTTTTCGTAATCGCTGGATCCATTCAGACTTTATCTGACCATTTTCCTGGTAATCTCTAAGAATATATATTGCCCTGTAAGCATTTGCTTTTTTAAGAATCCATAACTCATCGATGTCATGGTCATCTTCCAGAGCATTTTTTATCTCGAGCACATCATATACCAAATCTTCTGCTAACATAGTTAAGCAATTTTATTCCATTTGATCACGATAGTTCCTGTTGCAGTAAGATTGCCAGTATTATTAGCATTCCAGGTACCGGCTGAGTTAAGAAATACGTCTTTTACACTTGCTGCAACATTTAATGATATTCCTGCAACGTTGGCACGTAATAATGCTGTAGTTACCGCACCACCCGCAGCTGCAGTAGGAACCGTCTGTCCTGTTAACCTATCTTCTGAGGTGNCTCCAACCGTACTAAGTAAAGCACTTGCTCCTGATGCAATTACAGAACCCAATCCAGTATCAGTATTCACCGCAGTACCAGCACAAGCCAAAGAAAGACTTTGATAGAATATATCTTCTATATGTGCTCCGGCAGGAAAAGCGGCGACTATATTACCGACAGCCAGGGCTGCAGCGGCTCCTGCTAATGCTCCTACAATAAAGTTAGTAAGAGTAAGTACGGTTGTCATATCAATCCCATCACCATATTCTGTAATTGAAACAGTCCCAACAGGTGTGGTAACAAGAGGTGTCCGTACTTTAGTTCGTAATATTATATTATATCCATTTTCATCAATGAGATATACTTTTGTACCTTCAACTTCGAGAAATTGTTTTTGGTCCGCTCCTTCAATTCCCCATCTTACCTTACCTTTTGTAGTCTCAAAATCAATAAATGATTGAGTTTTGTTTGAACCTAATACTGGATCTTTCATATTTTTAGTTTTAAAAATTCCATGAACCCCCTAGAAGCAGAAATGCTTTCTTTCCGGTAAGATTATATCCTCCACCGATATTGACAAAGTTGAGGGCATTAAATGTACCTGCAACTCCAAATCCGGCTTCAGTATTATCAGCACCATCAAGCATAATAAGTAGGTTGAATCCGAAGTTATTTACTGCGGTACCGTTATTATCGACATAATGTTGATAACCAAGTCCAACACCAGCTGAAGTAAAGGCAGAAGAAATAAATGTCTTTAGATCTTTATCATATGTAAACTGGATTGCAGTTAATGCTGCCGAAGGACGGAATAACCATACGGATTCCTTACCAGTGACTTCAGTTACTTTAACAAGATCACTTGCATTGGATTTTAACATAGTCTGAACTTTGGTATTCATTTTTGCTGGACGGAAAAATCCATTCCAGGGACCTTGTGAATATGCTCCGATTGACAATGCTGAAAATATCATAAGAAATGCAATTACTTTTGCTCCATGAACTGCCTTTAGTTGTGTTTCTGACATAAACTTTGCCTTTTTAGTTTCAACAATAGGTGTCTGCTTACGTATGAATTTACCTATCCAATTTAGAATAAGAGCAAATACAGATCCTTCTTTTATCTTTCCTGTCTGACCAAGCCATTCAGATACGAGTGAGAATACGATAAAGATCAGGGCCCACATATTCGTTTTAAGAAAATCAAGTATTGCCTGACCAGTAGTTAATGTTATAACAACATTTGTAGTGTCTTTAACTTCCTGAGCAATCATAGAGGTGACTGCAACAAGAATCAACGCGAATAAGAAAATCATTTTTTTCATTGTACTGTGAATTAGTTATTAATAAAAGTGAATTAAAAAAAATTATTCTGTAAGATATACAACCCAAAAGTCAAATGCAAGTTTCGGATCAAGAACATATTTCCATGGGATCTTACATATTCCATTTATACCCCAATCTGCACCCCAGCTGTTAAGTTCCCATAATCCTTCATTATCATAATCAAATATATCCATGCAATGACCACCGATTTCATTATCACAACATTTTCTTGGCAAAGGTACTATTCCTGTCCTGGATACCTCTTCCGTCATAAAACTTTCATAAAGTATCTTTCCGTATACAATTGGATATCCTTGTACTAAGGCATCCTTTATGGCATCCTTTGTAACTGGATAGATCCTGTCATACTGGAGAGCCTGATGATCTAATCCTTCGTTAAACGCTTCCGGAGGCGGCTTCTCAGCAAAACGTGCAACAATATAAGGCCACATCGCTTCACTGCATAATCCATATTTATTCAATGCTTTTATCCCATCACGAATAGATGCTCCGGAATCTGACGGTTTATCTTCATCTGACCGAGCATTATAATATGCAAATAATCTTGATCCATCGAAATCTGGTTGTTTGTTTACCTGTAATGTTCTTCTAAATGCTGCAAGAACTCCATTGCCTACACAAGAACCAAGATTTTGCTGATCGTATCTGANATGAAAAGCATTTATATTTTTCATATGAGTACTATCTGGAAGTTCCTTTAATGGTCTTCGGGACTTATAAATATGATCACGATCATCTTTTATATCACGTTTTAGTCCAAAGAATTTTTTCTCAGGAAGTTTTTTCCTTAGAATATATTTTTTGATAAATCTAATTATAGGAACAAAATTGATTTTAATAATTGGCAGTTTCATAGTTTCACGGATTAAAAATATATACTTTTCCTTTATCTGATCTCCTGGTATCAAGATGTACCCATTTAACGTCTTTTTCAAGACGAATAGGATATGGGAGTATTGATTGACTTGCTGCAAGCCATAACCTAACTTTACTTGCGCTGAATCCTTCAACATCGAAATCATTTGCCTGTCCTGTCATATGCGCTGAAAGATATAATTGCCCTTTTTTAATATATTTCTGGACAATAGAACATAAGATACATCGAAGTCCACGTTCATCATATATTCCATTTTCAAACCAGTTATTTATAGAAAGAGGTCCAAGTTCTTCATAAATGAGATCATCAGTAATAAGTAATTTCTCATCCAGAAATTGCCATGCATTTTCTCCATATTTATTAAATACATGAGGACAGACAAAATCTTGTATTTTAAGATATTTTGAGATATACATTATCTGAATGGTATTTCGATTTTCTTTTTAGTATCGTTCAATTTACTATTACGATTATGGATCTGAAATGAAACAATAAGTATTATAGTTGAAATTGTAACTGCAAAAAGAATTCGCAATCCAATATTCCACCAGGTTTGTGTCTTTATTAATTTATCAATGGCAGGAGTAATCTCTTCGATTTCAGTTATTAATGTTTGTACACTATCAGGATTAAGAAGTTTTACTTCTTTTTCAAGCGTTTCGATCCTTAATGTTTCAGATTTTAACTTCACATCAAAATCATTTATTCTTTTCTCTTCTTCTTCAACTTTATCTTCAATTATCTCAAGTCGATCTTTTATATCAGTTATATCTGATTTTATTGATCTTATATCTTTTGCTATAATACCTATCAATTTATTCTGTTCTGAAAATGCTTCAAACATTTTTTTGTTCTGTGATGTAACGATCTCTGCTATATTTTTACAGATCATATCGTTATCCTGATCATATAAATCCTGAAGAAAATCTTTCAAGTCTTCCTTTACTACATCATCACGTCTTGACATTAAACTACATAGGAATAACTGGTCATAAGGATTCATCGTCATCTTTGATATTGCCTCATCAGTCATAGGTACACATCCGATTTCCGCCAGAAAATCAGGATCTGTTACTTCGTTAAGTTTCTTTTTTGCAGACATTATTTTTGTTTTTTATTGATCTTTATATTGAATTTTATCGAGTCTTGTTTCACCACCATGGAACCCATATTGTATCTCTGACGTTTTTTTTTTCATCAAGATCATTTATAATCTGAAGCAATTCTTCTTTTGTTATTGACTTATCTTTCGAGAGATGTTTGGTAAACTGATCTTTAAGTCTGTCTACCTTATAATCTACCCTGTCAATCTTAAAATCAATAACTTTTAAAATCTTATTTACACTATCAAGTTTTAGTACAGGTGAATTGAGATTTTTTTCTATTGTTTCAAGTTTGGTTTTGATCTGTTTATTACTTTCAGTATTGACATTACTCTGATTAATAAACTTGAATACTCCAAATAGTACTACTCCTGCAGCAAATACTGAAGTTATCTGGGAAGCATATGTTTTAAATTTTTCAAGCATAATTTTCTATTTTAAATTGCATCTGGTATAGGGGCAGAATAAGTCCCGTCTGCTGCCCATACTTTTAATAACCAATGTGTGGCATCAATACACCGTATCTCGAATGTACTATTGGCGGGTATAGCTGCCTCTACATTAGTCGTAACGTTGTTTATATAGATCGTCCCCGCCTGAGCTGCAATAGGTCTCAATTCAAACCCATTCGCTCCAATACTACCAGTAATCTTCATTCCTATAGTTGATGTTCCAGTTGTTGGAAGACATACTATATAATCAGCATTTGAAGAAGTTACAGTAATATCTTGTGAGTTATGCTTTAAAAGACCTGTCGTCAATCCATTGTTTGTTGCTACTGGCGTTA